>ERZ1106930.5-NODE-5-length-296066-cov-72.633770_pt1 | contig 296066 bp, 272 predicted proteins | sample MGYA00403663_ERZ1106930 | MGnify/ENA primary metagenome ERZ1106930 (study PRJEB35170, sample SAMEA104062438) | human gut metagenome | biome: human gut; feature: human-associated habitat; material: faeces | place: Denmark | collected 2012-06-26 ... | reverse complement strand
CATTGCCCGAGCCTACGCGTGACGGCTACGAGTTTCTCGGCTGGTATAACGGCGATAAGCGAGTGGAAACCATACCCGAAGGCAGCACGGGCGATAAAACTTTCACCGCCAAGTGGTCGGCGATAGAGTATACGATAACTCTCAATAATAACGGGGCTATCACAACCGATACATACACGATCGAGAAAAGCGTGACATTGCCCGAGCCTACGCGTGACGGCTACGAGTTCCTTGGCTGGTATGACGGCGACAAGCTAGTGGAAACTATCCCCATTGGCAGCACGGGCGACAAAACTTTCATCGCCAAATGGGCGGCAATCGATATCACCATAGTGTTTGTTACGGAAGCGGACAGAGTGACCGTGACGGCGACTTACGGTGATACGGTCACGCCTCCGAGCGCGCCCGAAAAGACGGGATACGTGTTCGTCGGCTGGTATGATGAGGAAGGCGCACGTTTCGACCCGACCGAAAAGGTGACGGCGGGCGCTACTTATACGGCGCGTTATGAGCGGACGGAAAGCACGCTGGTGTTCGACTTCAATGACGGCCGGACGCCTGACGTGACATTGACGTTGAAGTACGGCGATGCGATCGTACCGCCCACGCCGCCCGACAGAGAGGGCTATGAGTTCGTCGCTTGGGTGACTGTGGCGGGCGATGAGCTCGGTTCGAGCGACACGGCGAGCGGCGACGCGACGTATGTGGCCGAGTGGGAACGCGTCATGTTGAGCGTGACGTTCGTGCTCGGTAACGGGGAAGCGGACGTCGTGAAAGAAGTGCCTTACGGCGAAACGCCCGACATGATACCCGCGCCCGAGCGCGAGGGTCATACGTTCGCGGGCTGGACTGCGGACGGCAAGCCCTATTCATCCGCGCCCGTTACCGCCGATATTACTCTGACCGCGAGCTGGAGCGTCGATATCCTTACAGTGACGTTCTTCTGCGACGAGTGCGGGATCGACGTGAGCCGCAGTGTGGAATACGGGCAAACGGTCGAGGCGCCTGCCGCGCCCGAGCGCGAGGGGTACGTTTTCGTCGGCTGGATGGCGGACGGCGGGATATTCGATCTTGCGTCGCCCGTTACGAAAGACATGGTGCTTACCGCCGCATGGGAAAAGGTTATGCTGGACGCCGTGTTTATCGTGGACGGCGAGGTGCATACGCGCTTGCAAGTCGCTTACGGCGACACGCTCACGCCGCCCGTGCCGATCACGGGCGAGTGCGAGGCGTTCACTGGCTGGTATTCCGACGAGGGGCTCACTACGCCTTACGCTTTTGGCGAGCTGACGTCTTCCGTCACGATATACGGCGGTATGATACCATCGCATGTTTACGGCGAGGACCACGTCTGTGAGGTGTGCGGCGGGGCGGCGGCAACGTCCGAGCATGTATATGAAAACGGCGTATGCACGATATGCGGCAAAACGGATAAGCCCGTTTGGCAGGGCGACGTTTCGGAAGCGCTGGAAGGCGAGGGGACGGAACAGTCGCCTTACCTGATAGCGAGCGGCGCCGATCTCGCGTATCTGTCGGTACATAATTCGGAGAACGGCGGATTCGCGGACGCGTACTTCCTCATAACGCAGGACATCAATCTGGGCGGCCGCGAATGGACGCCCATCGGAACGGGTCATATCGGTTCGGAGAGCGAGGACGACACTTATGCGTTCAAGGGCTACTTCGACGGCGGCGGGCATACGGTCAAAGGCGGCGTGATAACGCGCGCGGGCGGCGTCGGCGTAAAGGCAAATTCCGTCGGGCTGTTCGGCATGATCTCGGGCGGCAGCGTGACCGGCCTTGCGGTCGAAATAAAGATAGCCATTGCCGATCTGACGGACGACGAGTCGCTCAACGTCGGCGGCATGGTCGGCTCCGCCATGAACGCCGAGATATCGGACAGCGTAGCCGTCGCGGAGATATCGCTGGATGGCGCGCCGAGGAACGTGCGCGTGGGGTTCATCGTGGGCCACGGCAAGAAATGCACGATCGCCGCGTGCACCGCAAGCGGTACCATGTCTGTCACGGGCGCAAGTTCCGCGATGACGGGCGGCGCGGTCGGATCCATGTATGACTCGCTCGTCGAGGATACGGACGTCGAAGTCGATATCACGATAGCTTGCGATTCCGCTTCGGTGGGTGGACTGATAGGCAGCATCGAGTATTCGTCCAATCTCAAAAAGAACAGCGCGATCGCGTGCCGCGTGACGGGAAGCATCACTGTCACGGACGGAGAAGCGGATGTCGCAAAGATATGCGCCGACTATGCGGATCACCTGAACGACTGCGTGAGCGAAGTGGAGATACACTTGCCGATCTGACGGCGATACGGAATGACGTATCGAAAATACGCCCGCCCGAACATACGGGCGGGCGTTTGCATAATAAAATAGTATGCATATTCATCTGATCGGCAGCGAAGGCGTGAGCATGAAATGGATAGCCGGGTATTTCCGCGGCAGGGGCGCGGAGGTGACCGGCTCCGATCTGCGTACGGGCGGGCACGACCCGAGCAACGTCAAAGGCGCGGACCTCGTGATATACACGTCGGCGATAGAGGATAACAACGTCGAGCTGGTCGCGGCACGCGAGGCGGGAATGACCGTTCTGCCGCGTTCGGAGGCGCTCGCGCGCATCGCCCGCGATCTGGGTTACTGCATAGCGGTCGCGGGTACGCACGGCAAGACGACCGTTACCGCCATGACGGCGTACGCGCTTGCCGCATATCGTCCCGCGGCGCACTTCGGCGGGACGGTGTTGGGCAAGACGGGCGCGACGGAAGGCGATATGCTCGTTACCGAGGCTTGCGAGTATAAGCGCAATTTTTTGACGCTGTCGCCCGATATGTCCGTCGTGCTCAATATCGAGCTGGATCACACCGATTGCTACGATTGTTTTTCCGCCGTGCTGGGGGCGTTCTCGCGTTTCGCGGCGCAGTCCGAGACAGTCATAGTACCCGAAGAATTCGCGCCTTTCTGCCTGCCGCGCGCGGGCGGTAGACAGGTGTGCGTGGGGCGTCGCGGCTCATACGCGCTCATAGACCGCGTGTCGGACGGCGAAGGCAGTGACATAGCGGTAAAGACGCCCGACGGGATATTGCGCACGCGGCTGAACGTCATCGGCCGCCATAACGCGGACAACGCGGTGTATGCCGTCGCCGCCGCGCATGAATACGGCGCGACGCTGTCCGAGATAGCCGACGGGCTGGCGGCGTTCCCGGGCGTGGACAGACGCCTTCAACGCAAGGGCAGCGTGTGCGGCAAGCCGCTGTTTTCCGATTATGCGCACCACCCGACGGAGATACGCGCGGGCATACGCGCGTTGCGTGACGCGGGATACTCGCGCCCGCTGGTGCTGTTCCGTCCGCACACCTACGCGCGCCTGACTTCGCTGTTCAAGGAGTTCGCCATATCTCTTCTCGGGGTGCGCAGCATCATACTGCCCGTATTCCGAGCGCGCGGCGATTGCCTGGGCGCGGACTCCTATTCGCTCTCGCGCGAGATAGTGTCCCGCCACGGCACGAGCGAGTACGCCGCGGGGTTTGCCGCCGCCGCGGAGCTCGCACGCTCGCACGCTTCCGACTGCGACGTGGTCATATTGATGGGCGCGGGCGACGAGGAACGCATCCTGCCCATGCTGTGCGACGAAACGCCGTGCGTGGATAACGAAAAAGACAAGGGCTGATAGGCTCGCTTCTGCCGCGGCTGATCATGGCGCCATAAATGATAAAAAGGCTTAACCGCGATGCGGGTAAGCCTTTTGCGTTATAACGGTCTGTTTGACGGCCGTGGTATTTTGCTCCCGAGGGCGGAACGCGTCAGTTCTCGCCGAATTCCTTTTCGTGCTTGGTGAGCAGCTTGTTTATCGCGCCCACGAGCGCCTTGACGGACGCGCGCATGATGTCGGTGTCGATACCCACCGCCCACGCTTTGTGATCGAAGGGGTCGGTGATGCCGACGTACGCGGCCGCGCGGGAGTGCGAGCCTTCTTCGAGCGCGTGCTCGGTGTATTGAAGGTTGGAATACATTATGCCGAGGTTGGTCTTGAGCGCGTCGGAAATGGCGTCGAGAGCGCCGTTGCCGCGCCCTATGAAGTCCTGCGTCCTGCCGTCGTAACGCACGGTCACGCACGCTTCCACGCCTCCGCTGATGTTGTTGGTGGCGTAACGAAGGAAGGTGACGGGCGTTTCGATGTTGATGAAATGATCGGAGAACACGTTGAACACTTCCTGGGGCTTAAGCTCCTTGTGCGCGTGGTCGGACGCGTTCTTGACGGCGTATCCCACGGCCTCGCGCATGTTCTTGGGTATGTGGTAGCCGAAGGACTGTTCCAGCATATAACTCACGCCGCCCTTGCCCGACTGGCTGTTGATGCGTATGACGTCGCTGTCGTAGCTGCGGCCGATGTCCGTGGGGTCGATGGGAAGGTAGGGGACGTCCCAGATCTTTTTGTCGTGCGTCTTGCGATAGGTGAGGCCTTTCGCTATGGCGTCCTGATGGCTGCCCGAGAATGCGGTGAACACCAGCTGGCCCGCGTATGGATGACGAGGCGGCACGGTCATGTTTGTAAGGCGCTCGTACTCGTCGCGTATGGCGGGGATGTCAGAGAAATCCAGCCCGGGATCGACGCCCTGCATGTACATGTTCATCGCGAGCGTGACGATGTCCACGTTGCCAGTGCGCTCGCCGTTGCCGAACAGCGTGCCTTCCACGCGGTCGGCGCCCGCGAGCACGCCCATCTCGGCGTCGGAAACGCCGCAACCGCGGTCGTTGTGCGGGTGAAGGGATATCTGCACGCAGTCGCGTTTGAGCAGGTGCTTGTGCATGTACTCCACCTGGCAGGCGTACACGTGCGGCATGCTCATCTCCACGGTGGAGGGCAGATTGATTATGAGCGGCTTGTCGGGCGTGGGGTCGAACACCTTGATGACTTCGTTGCATATCTCGAGCGCGAACTCGGGTTCGGTACCCGTGAAGGACTCGGGCGAGTATTCGAAGCGGTAGTTGCCGCCGTCCTCTTCCGCCAGACGCTTGATGAGTTGCGCGCCGTCCACGGCTATCTTGACTATCTCCGCCTTGTCCTTGCCGAACACCTGCTCGCGCTGGGCTACGGACGTGGAGTTATAAAGATGCACGATGGCCTTTTTACAACCTTTGAGCGCCTCGAACGTGCGCTTGATGATGTGCTCGCGGCTCTGCGTGAGCACCTGGACGGTGACGTCGTCGGGGATGAGATCGTCATCTATGAGCCGACGAAGGAAGGTGAATTCCGTTTCGGACGCGGCGGGGAAGCCCACCTCGATCTCCTTGAAACCTATTTTGACGAGCATGTCGAAAAACTCGAGTTTTTCTTCCAGGCTCATGGGCGTGACGAGCGCCTGATTGCCGTCGCGCAGGTCGACGCTGCACCATATGGGCGCTTTGTCGATGCTGTCTTTGGCGCACCAGTCGGTGCAACGCTCGGGCGGCATATAATAACCCTTTTTGTACTTGGTGACGTTTTTCATGTGAGCTCCTTCGGGGCAAAAAAGAAAGCCCCTTAACGATAAAAGTTAAGAGACGAACGAATCCGCGGTACCACTCTTATTCCGGACATGCGTCCGGCACCTTACGGGATACTGACATATCCCTGCCCTCTGACGCGGGGCGTGCGTCGCAGTCTACTTGTTCGGAAAGCTCCTCCCGTTCGGTGCGCGGCTTGACATCCTTTATGGTGAGTTCGCGCGCCCCGGTATCATCGTCGTCACACCGCCCCGACGTTCTCTGCGCATCCGTGAGTCGCGTTACTGCTCCTGTAAGGCATCGCCTTTGTTTTTGTTATATATTACGGTGATTATACCCCAAAACGTGCGTAAAGTCAAGAGTTTTCGGGGAATTTTTTGTCAAACGTCGCCCAAAAACTTGACAGCGGAGCGCAAAACGTGTATAATCTCACATGAACCGCTCGAGACGGGTCTTTTAATGCGCCATGCGCAACCCGGGTCACGGCGGAAACATCAAGTGCAGGAGGGCATAAACAAAATGTACGCAGTTATCGTAACGGGCGGCAAACAGTTCAAGGTCAGCGCAGGCGACGTCCTCGAAGTCGAGAAGCTGGAAGGCGAGGTCGGCTCCGTCGTCGAATTCCCCGCGATCATGACCGTGGACGGCGAAACGGTCGCCGTAGGTTCGGACGTGACGGCTAAGGTCCGTGGCGAGATCGTCAAGCAGGGCAAGAGCAAGAAGGTCGTGGTCTTCAAGTACAAGGCCAAGAAGAACGAGCGCGTCAAGAACGGCCACAGACAGGCGTTCACCAAGGTGAAGATCACCGAGATCGCGTAACTTAAACAACTATAAGGAGATAACGCAAAATGGGTATATTCGCATTCAAGCCGCTCGTCCTGATGGCTCATAAGAAGGGCGGCGGTTCCACCAAGAACGGCAGAGACAGTAACGCACAGCGCCTCGGCATCAAGAAGTATGCGGGCGAGAACGTGCAGGCGGGCGGTATCCTCGTTCGTCAGCGCGGCACGAAGTTCCATCCCGGCACCAACGTCGGTATCGGCAGCGACGACACGCTTTACGCGAAGGTCGACGGCGTCGTGAAGTTCGAAAGATATGACAAGACCCGTAAAAAGGTCAGCGTCTATCCCGCGTAACATCGATATATGAGATCAAAGGCGAAGCCAAGGCTTCGCCTTTTTCCGTGCCCGCCGCGCATGCCCGTAGTTTTGTCCTTCGTTTTTTACGCGTTTTTCCTTGCATTATGCCGCGCGGTATGTTATAATCATAAAGCCGTGCTAGGTGGGGAGCCAGCGGTGCCCTGTACCTGCAATCCGCTACAGCAGGACCGAATGCCGTTCTCGGCGTAAAATGTGGGAGGCAAGTTGTAAGTAAGTGGCGTTGACCTCAGGGTCTTGTGCAACGCTTTACCGTGAACCGTGTCAGGGCTTGACGGCAGCAGCACTAAGCGGAGCTTTGCGTGTGCCACAAGTCAGCTTTGAGCGAGTCAACTGCTTGCGAGACTCTTCGGCATTTTGCGTCAAAAACGGATGCACGGTTTTTTTGAAGATAAAAGGCGACGGAGATCTCCGTCGCCTTTTGACTTTGCTTTTTTTATGCTCCGCGGCAAGCTTGGTATGCTCCGTGGCAAGTCCGACCGCGCACGCTCACTCCCGATCCACCGTGATGACGGGGTTGTAAGGGCAGAGCGAGCGGACGATTTCTTCCGCCTTGCGCAGTACCTCTCCGTTGGGGATCTTGCAATCGTATTGCACGCCCACGTCGAATATGACCTTTCCGGGGTCGCCGCGCACGATGCGGAAATCGTGTATCTCCGTTCCGGGCGCTATCTCCTTGACTGCGTCCCGCACCTTGCTCTCCAGACCCAGCATCTCCGCGTCTTTGAGATCGACGGGGTCGAAATGCACGGTCAGTTCGACGTTCAGTTCGTTCCTGACCCGCTGTTCCAGCGAATCTATGACCGCGTGGGAATCAAGGGCGGGGAGGGACGCGTCCATCTCCACGTGCGTCGTGGCGAAATACACGTCGTTGCCGTAGCAGTACACGCGCAGGTCGTGCAGTCCTATCACGCCGTTGCCGCTGCGTATGATGGCCTCTATCTTGTCAGTCAGCTCTTTGGATGGCGCCTGACCGAGCAGTTTGGAGCTTGCCTCCTTGATTATTTTGATGCCCTGCCAGATGATGAACAGCGCGACGGCGATACCGGCCCAGCCGTCGGCGGGGAAGCCGGTGGCTTGCAGTATGATAAGGCCTATGATGACCGCGGTCGTCGAGATGCAGTCGCACAGACTGTCGACTGCGGCGGCTTTGAGCGCGTCCGAGCCGAGCTTTGCGGCGCTTATGCGGTAGAACAGGAACATTCCCGCCTTTATCGCCACCGACAGTCCCAGGACGAGAAAGACCACCCAGTGCGTTTCCGCCGTGTCGCTGCCCGTTATCTTGTCGACGGATTCGCGGAAGATCTCCGTGGCGAGGAAGAACACCAGAAAGCCCGTGATCATCGCCGCTATGTATTCCGCGCGCTTGTGACCGAAGGGGTGCTCCTTATCCGCGGGTTTATCCGCTATGTAGAATGATATGAGCGATACCAGACTGCTGCCCGAGTCGCTCAGGTTGTTGAAGCCGTCCGCAACGACGGAGACCAGCCCGAATATCGAGCCCACCACTATCTTGGACGCGGCGAGTGCGAGGTTGCAGGCTATGCCCACCGCGCTGGTGAATACTCCTTTTTTTGTGCGTTCTCTTCCTTTCATTATAATGTATAGTATACGGTAAACCATTGCCAAAGTCAACGCATGACGGGGAAAAGCGCAAATTTCTCCCGTCGTCTTGACAACGCACGCGGTATATGCCATAATATGCCCATGAAGATATGTCTGATACACGGGAGCGCGACTCCCGAAACGGAGAAAGCGAAGGCGGGACTTCTGGCGCGTTACCCCTCCGCCGAGGTGAAGGAATGGCGTCTGCCGACGGACATGCCCGCGTTCTGCACGGGGTGCGGCGAGTGCGTGCGCAAGGGCGAGACCCTTTGCCGCGACGCCCGTTACTACATGCCCGTATGGAAGAGCATGGAGAGCGCCGACCTGATCGCGTTCGTCTATCCCGAACTGTCGCGCGGCGCGCCCGCATCCGTCGTCGTACTGCTCGACCATCTGCGGTGGGCGACGGTGGAACACCGCCCGCGCCCGTCCATGTTCCGCAAGTTCGCCGTGATCCTCGTCGCGGGGAACGGCCGCGGCGCGTTCTCGCCCGTGCGCGAGATGCTGACGGCTTTCGGCATACGCGGCGTGACCTGCGCGACGGTGGGCGAGGGCGCGCGGCCGTACGTCATCCCGTCCGCTCCGCCGCGCGCTGGCTTTCTGTACAAGCGCGCGTACGCGGCGATGCTCAAGCGTTCGGCGCCCGCGCGCAGTGCGCTCGACGTGAAGTGGTGGGAGGAGCATCCCGAGCTGGTGCGCCCGTGGGCGGAATAAAAAGGTACATATCCGTTGCGTGTTATGCGTGACATAATACATTGAGCGCCCTCGGCATGAGCCGGGGCGCCTCTTCTTTCGCGTCGTTTGCGAACGGGGATGTCACGATATCAGCTTGTTGAGTTCCTTTATCGCGGATTTTTCCAGGCGCGATACCTGCGCCTGTGAAATGCCTATCTCTTCGGACACTTCCATCTGCGTTTTGCCTTCGTAGAACCGCAGCATGAGTATGCGGCGTTCGCGGTCGGGGAGCTTGTCCAGCGCTTCGGACACGGCCACGCTGCGCGTCCATCTGTCCGCGTCGTACTTGTCGTCCGCGATCTGATCCATGACCATGACCGTTTCGTCGCCGTCGTGATAGACGGGATCGTACAGCGAAACGGGATCGGAAATGGCGTCGAGAGCGTAGGTGACTTCGCGCACGGGCAGCGCCATGCAGGCGGCTATCTCCTCGTTGGTGGCCTCCTTGTCGCCCGTCGTTTCGAGGTCATGGCGCACTTGCAGCGCCTTGTACGCGGTGTCGCGCAACGAACGCGACACCCGAAGGGCGGATGAGTCCCGCAAAAACCGCCTGATCTCGCCCACGATCATGGGTACGGCGTAGGTGGAAAAACGCAGGTCGTATGCGGTGTTGAAATTCTTCATCGCCTTTATCAGCCCGACGCACCCCACCTGAAAGATGTCGTCCGCGCTCTGTTTGCGTCCGTAGAACCGCTGGACTATGGACAGCACCAGACGAAGGTTGGCGGTCACGAACGCCTCGTGCGCTTTCTTGTCGCCGCTCTGCGCTTTTTTGAGCAGCGCCATTCCTTCCTCGTGCGTAAGCGTAGGCAGCTTTGATGTGTCTATGCCGCTTATGACTACTCTCGATCTCATCTTGCGTACCTCTCGCGTATATTTTGGCCGCAACGTCCCTCGGGATATTCGTCAGGGCAAAAAATAGCGCAAATTCGACGTATTACGTCAGACATAATGCTGTGTCACTTTGCCTATCCGCCGCATATATGAGTTATTATGGAAGATGAGATCGGTTTTTGCGAGCTCCGCAAAAAGGAAGTGGTGAACGCCGCGGACGGCTCCCGCCTCGGGCATATCGTGGACATGATCGTGTCGGTGGAAACGCGTACGGCGCTGGGCATAGTCGCGCCCGGGAAAAAGAGCGGGCTGTTCGGCAAGGACAGGAACGTTTTCATCCCGTTCGGCTGCATCGTCAGGATAGGCGAGGACGTCATACTCGTGGACCTTCTGCCCGCGCCCGATCCGGGCGAGCATCGCCGCAACGACAAGCATTCGACGGGCTGCACGGACTGCGGACTTTACGAACGCAAATAGACCGCGGCGCGCACGCGGCGCTTGACATGAAAGCCCTTTCTGATGTATAATACGATACGGAGGAAACGCTTATCATGAGATGCACCAAATGCGGCTGTCTGGAAAGCAAAGTCATCGATTCCCGCGCCACGGAGGACGGCACGAGCATCCGCCGTCGCCGCGAATGTCTGCGGTGCGGACGTCGTTTCACGACGTATGAGGTGATAGAGAGCGTGCCCATCCTCGTGGTGAAGAACAACGGCACGCGTCAGCCGTACGATTCCGACAAGATACGTCGCGGCATCATCAAGGCGTGTGAGAAACGTCCCGTCACGGCGGAAGAGATAAACAAGGTCGTGGAGAACGTCGAACGCAAGATATACAACACCCTGCGCGACGAAGTCCCCTCCAAAGAGATAGGCGAGCTGGTCATGGAAGAGCTGAAGGAGCTGGATCAGGTCGCTTATATCCGTTTTGCCTCCGTCTACCGCGACTTCCGCGACGTCACCACTTTCGTGGAGTTCGTGGACGACCTCAAACGCATCATAAAGAAGGAAGAAAAGCGCACGGGCAGGACGCGCGGTCAGAACAAGACCGAGGGCGACTGACGGTGGGCAAACGCATCACATTCCGCGCCGAGAGCGGCGAGCGGCTCACGACCGCATTGACCGCGCGCGTGCCGGGGCTGAGCAGATCGGGCGCGTCCCGACTGGTCGCCGGCAAGAACGCGCGGGTGGACGGCGTGCGCGTGTCATCGGACGTGCGCCTCGCGGGAGGCGAAACGGTGGACGCATTCGTGCCCGACTCGCTCGTGCAGGCGGCGCCTTCCGTCCGCGTCGTATATGCGGACGACGACGTGGTGGTGGCGGACAAGCCCGCGGGCGTGGAGTCCGAGCGCGCGTTGCCCGCGTTGCTCGCCGGGCGTTACGGCGAGCTGTATCCCGTACACAGGCTGGACACCAACACGACGGGACTCATCGTCCTGGCGAGGAGCGAGGGCGCGAAGAGCGAACTCGAACGCGCGTTCCGCGCGCGTGAGATAAAGAAGGTATACGTCGCGACGGTGGTCGGTCGGCTGCCCGCGCAGAGCGGAATAATGCACGGCTGGCTGGTCAAGGACGAAACGCGCGGCGTCGTGAAGGCGTATGACGCGCCCGTCGCTGGCGGGCTGGAAGCCGTGACCGAGTACGTCCGGCTGTCGTACGCGGACGGACTGACGGAAGTCGAGTTGCATCCGCTCACGGGCAGGACGCATCAGCTGCGCGTACAGCTCGCGCACCTGGGCTGTCCCATACTGGGCGACGGCAAGTACGGCGACTTCGCGGAGAACAGGCGTCGGGGCGTGACCCGCCAGCGCCTGAGAGCCGTGGGGCTGACGCTGGGGAACATGGGCGGTCCGCTTGCTGGGCTGTCGGGCAAAATATTCCATACGGAGCTGACCAATGAAGGACAGGAATGACAGACGGGACATGACTTCCCGTGAGAGGAAAGAGGAGCGCAGACGGGAAGAGGCCCGCTCGCGCGGCGAGGACGCCCGCACCGAGAGCGAAAAGGCCGCGTCCGACCGCAGGAAACGCGTGTTCGTAGCGGTGGCGTTCGTGGCGGCGATCATACTCGTGGCGGCGGGCACGGCCATACCCGTTTACATGTCCTGCAACTACATGTTCGAGGATAACCCCGTCGCGGTCATCGAGCTGAAAGCGGGCGACCGCTCGTTCACGATGAAGTACGAGCTGTTCGCGTCGGACAGCCCCATCGCCTGCGCGAATTTCGCGTACCTGGCGAGCGTGGACTTTTTCGACGGCGCGGTGATATACGACACGCAGAACGAGTGGGTGCGCTTCGGCGGCTACCGCCTGAGCTCGGACGACGACGGCAAGACGACTTACACGCACGTCGCGGACGACGAATCGTTCACTTCCGCGCTGACGGACGACTTTTCGCCCGAAAGGTACGAGGAGGACGACCACTCGGGCATATTCGGTTATCGTCTGAACTACGACGACACTTCGCTGTCGTACACGGACGTCGAGTTCGCGTTGTGCGCCAACATGCATGACAGCGCCCAGGCCGCCACCGAGTTCCAGATAAGCGGATCGGTGACGCGCAGGGACGATTACGTCACGCGCGACGGCACGAACACGCGCCGTTATTTCAAAGTCGAGGCGTTCGGCCGCCCGCTCAAAGAGGACGCGCAGACCGCCGAGGCGGTGGAGTACATACTCGCGCTGCAACGCTCCGAGGAAACGATAAACGGGTATTTCCTCGCTCCGACCACGCCCGTCGTCGTGACGGACGTGCGCGTCTACAACTATTCGGAGGAGTGGACGCGCAGCTCGTACGAGCACGGCTTCGAAAGCTACATGACGGACGAGCTGGACGCGTTTTACTCGGACACGTGGAACGACTCCCATCTGTGAGGCGGGAGCGACCGTAACACCGGCTATAATTTCGGCGGATATCCGTTATTCGTGGCGGCATAGATTTGACAAGGACGGGGCCGATATAGTATAATCAAAAAAAATACGGAGGCTATCAATGACAGCTATCGAAAGGTATGAAGAGTGGAAGGCGAAAGTGACCGACAAGGCGCTTCTTCGCGAGCTGGACAAAATGGCGAACGATCCCACGGCGATCGAGAACGCTTTCTACAAAGACCTTGAGTTCGGTACGGGCGGCATGAGGGGCATCCTCGGCGTCGGTACCAATTGCCTCAACATATACAACATCAGAAAGGTCACGGAAGGCGTTTCCCGCGCCATGGAAGCAAAGGGGATGAAAACGGCGGTCATCAGCCACGACAGCCGCATCAAGTCCAAGGAATTCGCAAAGACGACCGCGGAAGTGTTCGCGTCCCACGGGATCAAGGTGTACATAGTGCCCGAGCTTTCTCCCACGCCCTTCCTGTCGTTCGCGGTGCGTAAGCTGGGCGGCGACATGGGCGTCATGATCACCGCCAGCCACAACCCCAAGAAGTACAACGGCTACAAGCTGTTCAACTCCACGGGCTGCCAGGTGCTGGACGACGAAGCGGACGACATAATCGGGTACGTTGAGAAGGTGGATCCCTTCGAGGTCAAGACTCGCACCTTTACCTATTACATGAACCACGGCCTGATCTCCTACATCGGTCAGGACGTCTACGAGGAGTTCCTCTCGCTCGTGGAACAGCAGGGCCTCAACCCCGCATATCCCATCAAGATAGTCTATACTCCGCTTTACGGCGCGGGCTACCGCCTCGTGCCCGCGGCGCTGTATGAGCGCGGTTTCCGCGACGTTACGGTCGTGGAGAAGCAGGGGATGCCGAGCGGCACGTTCGCGACCTGCCCGTATCCCAACCCCGAAAAGCCCGAGGCGCTCAAGCTCGCCGTCGAGAAGGCGGAAAAGACGGGCGCGGATCTCGTGCTCGCCACCGACCCCGACTGCGACCGCGTGGGCATAGCCGTCCTTCACGAAGGCAAGTACGTGCTGCTCACGGGCAACGAAGTGGGCGTGCTCCTCACCGACTACATCCTCGGCACGCGCTACACCCGCTGGGATCTGCCGTACCGCGGCATCGTCGTCCGCACGATAGTGACGACCTCGCTCGTGGACAAGATCGCGGAGCATTTCGGCGTGAGCGTCATACCCGTGCTCACGGGCTTCAAGTGGATAGGCAACGTCATCAACAAGCTGGCGGCGGAAGGCGCTCCCGAGCGTTTCGTCCTCGGTTTCGAGGAGAGCTACGGTTACCTCATCGGCACGCACTGCCGCGACAAGGACGCCGTGGTCGCTTCCTGCATGATAGCCGAGATGGCGGCGTATTATAAGAAAGAGGGCCGCACGCTCGTCGATCAGCTCGAGCACCTCTACAGGCTGTACGGAAAATACGAACACAAGAACATCTCCAAAAAGTTTGAAGGCGCGTCGGGCAGCGCGAAGATGAAGAGCCTCCTGGATTCTCTTCGCACCTCGCCGCTCACCGAGCTGGGCGGAGGACGCATAGTCCGCACCGTCGATTTCCTCGACCAGTCCGTGTACGACGTTCCCAAAGCCAACGTCATGCTCTACGAAACGGACAACGGCCTGACGGTCATCGTTCGTCCGTCCGGGACGGAGCCTCTCATAAAATTCTATATAACGGCGTCCAAGAACGAAGAGGAGAACGCCTCTCTCTTCGCGGCCGCTACAGCCGACATAAACAGGATATTCGATTGAAAGACATACGGAAAAAGTCACCTTTAACGGTGATTTTTTCTTGATATCATGTTCGGAGCACATCAATGAAAACGATGGAAGAGATCTTGGAGTACATCTCCGAGAACGACGTCAAATTCGTCAAGCTGTCCTTTTGTGACATCTTCGGGCGACAGAAGAACGTTTCCGTGAACGCCTCCTATTTCAAGGAGGCGTGCGGCGAAGGCGTGGAGATAGATTCCTCCGCCGTCGGTTTCCCGACGGGCGACACCTTCCGCCTGTATCCCATGGTGGAAACGATAACGACCCTGCCGTGGCGTCCGTCCGCGGGGTCCGTCGTCAACGTCATATGCAACATAGGCTACCGCGACGGCGCGCCCTTCGAGGGCGACTGCTGCCGCGTCATCTGGGATGCCGAGCGCGATTTCGCACAGACGGGCTGCTCGATATCCTTCATGACGGAGAGCGAGTTCTATATAACCAAGCTGGACGAATCGGGCGAGCCGACGCTCACGCCCGTGGACAGGGCGGGATATTTGGACGCCGCTCCGCTGGACAGATGCGAGAACCTCAGGCGCGACATCGTTTTCACGCTGGAAGCCATGGGCATGGAGCCGCACTCCTCGCACCACGAGCACGGTCCCGGCCAGAACGCGGTGATATTCCGCGCGAACACGGCCTTCCGCAGCTCCGTCAACACGCTGCTCTTCCGCAGCGCGGTGCGCAACATAGCCAACATCAACGGACTGTACGCGACGTTCGCGCCCTCTCCGCTGGAAGGCATGATAGGCAGCAACTTCCGCATAGTCGTGGACCTTGCGGACAGAAAAGGCGCGGCCAACGCGGACAAGACGCGCGCGTTCGCGCGCGGCGTGCTCGCCAGGCTGCCCGAAATGGCCATCTTCACCAATCCCGTGCGCAACTCTTACAAGAGATTGCTGTATAAGTCCACGCCCGCGCACCTCACGCTCAACGGCCCGCTTTCCGCGGTACGCACGGGCATGGGCAACGGCAAGGTGGAGATACTTTCCGCCGACACGGCATGCAATCCCTTTGTCGTGCTCGCGCTGGTTCTCGAAGCGGGAAGAGAGGGGCTGGAGGGCCGCGCGCCCGAGCCCGTCGAGGGCGCGACGCTGCCCGGATCGCTGACGGAAGCGGTGGAAGCGGCCGAAAAGTCGGAATTCCTCCGCAGGGCGTTGCCGAGCGCGCCCTGCGCCATCTACATCGACGCCAAGAGGAAGGAGGCCGCCGAACTGAAGCGCGAAGATATCCTCGCCGCGGGGCTGTGATATCCGCAGGAGGGAATAAAGGGTGAACGCGCTGGTAGTGACCTCGTCCGACAAGGCCTTTACCGTCGTCGTGCAGACGCTCCGTCTGTGCGGCGAGTATTCGGTCGCCCGCGCCAAGGACGTGCTGTCCGCGCGCCCGCTCATCGGCCGCCGGGGATTCTCGGTGGCGGTGGTGTGCGCCGACTCGCGCGACGCGGTGTGGCGGGAGCTGGCAAGGGCGTTGGCGGAGAACGGTTCGGGAACGGTGTATCTGCCCTGCGCGGGAACGGAGGATGCGTCGGGCGCCCTCTGCGACGTGGGCGTGCAACTGCTGACCCGTCCGCTCACGCGCGGCGCGCTGTACAACGCGCTGAGAACGGCGTCGGGGATATCCGCGCGTTTCGCGTCGCTCGTCGCGGAGAACGCCTCACTGCGCGACAAGCTCGCCGCGCAGAAGACGATCAGCCGCGCGAAGTGCATGCTCATCCAGCAGGGCATGAGCGAGCAGGACGCGCACAAGGAACTGGAAAAACGCGCGATGGAGAGCCGCAGGACGCTGCTCGACGTCGCGTCGGACATAACGGAAAAGGGCGGGACGCGCATATTCGTACCGTCCGATGAGAGGAAGACCGAAGAATGAGAAAACTGAATGAAGAATGCGGCGTATTCGGCATCATAGGTAACGAGCCGCAGTCCTGCATCCACGTAGCCGCGACGGCGCTCCTGGCGTTGCAGCATCGCGGTCAGGAGGGTGCGGGCATAGCGTATTTCGTCTCCGATTCGGACGACGCGATCGCGTGCCGCAAGAACGTCGGGCTGGTGAGCGAGGTGTTCGACAACAAGTTCCTCGCGTCCGCGCCCGAGACCTATTCGGCGTGCGGTCACGTGCGCTACTCCACGACGGGCGGCAACACGGCGGAGAACACCCAGCCCATCGTGACCAACCATTCCCGTCTCACGTTCGCCGTCTGCCATAACGGCAACATCACCAATGCGGACGCGCTGCGCTCCGAGATGGTCAACGAGCGGGGCGCGGTGTTCTATACCACCAACGACACGGAGATAATAAGCAAGCTCATCGTGGATCGCATGATAAAGACGGGCGATCTGTCCAAGTCCGTGCTCTCCGTCATGGACGCCATCGAAGGCGCGTACTCCCTCGTGATCATGACGCGGGATAAGCTGGTCGTCGCGCGCGACCCCAACGGTTTCCGTCCGCTCTGTATGGGCAGGCTGGGCGACTCGGTGGTGGTGGCGAGCGAAACGTGCGCTTTCGACTCCATAGGCGCGACGTACGTGCGCGACATCAGCCCGGGCGAGGTGTGCTGCATCGGGCGGGACGGCAAGAGCGTTTCGCTATACAAAAAACCCGCCAAGCGCTCGCTTTGCGTGTTCGAAATGATATACTTCGCGCGCCCGGACAGCTACATAGACGGCATGAGCGTGTACAAGGCGCGTCTGGAGATGGGCAGAGCGCTCGCGCGCCAGTGCCCCACCGACGCGGACATCGTCTGCGGCGTGCCCGAGAGCGGGTTCGACGCGGCGTACGGTTACAGCATGGAATCGGGCCTGCCGTACGGCATGGCGTTCGTGCGCAACCGTTACGTGGGGCGCAGTTTCATACTGCCTTCCCAGGTCGGCAGATCGCGCGCGGTCGGGCTGAAGCTCAATCCTCTGCGCGCGTCGATAGAGGGCAAGCGCGTCATACTTGTGGACGACTCCATCGTGCGCGGCACGACGAGCGCGCGCATCATCCGTTCGCTCCGCGACGCGGGCGCGAAGGAGATACACATGCGCATAAGCGCGCCGCCCTTCGTGGCGCCTTGCTTCTTCGGCGTGGACATCGACAGCAAGGAGAACCTCATTGCCAACAAGTACTCGGTGGACGAGATATGCAAGCAGATAGGCGCGGACAGCCTGGTGTACCTCGATCTGGACGCGCTCACGTCCATAACGCAGGGCACGGACGTGACCTACTGCACGGGCTGCTTCACCGACAAGTACCCGATAGACGTTTCGGGCGCGGGCAGGAAAGACAAATTCGACTGAGAACGAACAGTAAAGAAGTAAAGACAAGATCATCATACATCGTTACGGAGAGAGAAATATCGGTATGAAAAAAGCGTATTTGATTTTGGAGAACGGCGACGTGTACGAAGGCGCGTCCATAGGCGCCGAAGGCGAGACGGTGGGCGAGGTCGTGTTCACCACGGGCATGGGCTCGTACATGGAAACGCTCACCGACCCGTCGTACTACGGGCAGATCATCACACAGACCTTCCCGCTCATCGGCAACTACGGCGCGATCGACGCGGACGCGGAGAGCGACCGTCCCTATTGCCGCGGCTACATCGTCCGCGAGCTGTGCCGCGAGGGCAGCAACTTCCGCAAGGAAGGCGAGCTGGGCGACTGGCTGAAAGACAGGGGCGTCGTGGGCATCGAAGGCATAGACACCCGCAGGCTCACCAAGACCATAAGAGAGAAGGGCGTCATGAACGGCATGATTACGCCTTCTCTCGCGCGCAAAGAGGAAAAACTGGCGGAGATACGCGCGTTCCGCGTGACGGACGCGCCCCGTTCCACCACGACCAAAGAGGTCGTGACGCAGGGCAGCGGACGCAAGGTGGTGCTCATCGACTACGGCAAAAAGCTGAACATCGTGCGCGAGCTGGTCGCGCGCGGCTGCGAAGTCACGGTCGTGCCCTGCACGACGACCGCCGAGGAGATACTCGCGCTTTCGCCGCGCGGCATCATGCTGTCCAACGGCGGCGGCGACCCCGCGGACGCCACGTTCGAGATCGAGCAGATCAAGAAACTGAACGAGGCCAAGATCCCCACGTTCGGCATATGCCTGGGCCACCAGCTCATGGCGCTCGCGTCGGGCGGCAAGACCCACAAACTCAAATACGGTCACCGCGGCGCGAACCAGCCCGTCAAGGATCTGGAAACGGGCAGGGTATACATCACCAGCCAGAACCACGGCTACGCCGTCATCAACCGTTCCATACCCGAGGACGTCGGCAAGGTGCGCATGATCAACGCCAACGACAAGACGTGCGAGGGCATAGACTACGTCGGCCGCCCCTGCTTCACGGTGCAGTTCCACCCCGAAGCGCACGGCGGACCGTTGGATACCGAGTTTCTGTTCGACAGATTCATAGCGATGATGGACAAGGAGGGGTACGATGCCTAAAAACAAGGATATAAAGAAAGTGCTCGTGATCGGGTCCGGCCCGATCACCATAGGTCAGGCCGCGGAGTTCGATTACGCGGGCACGCAGGCATGCCACACCCTCAAGAACGAGAAGATAGAGGTCGTGCTCGTCAACTCCAACCCCGCCACCATAATGACGGACAAGGCGATGGCCGACCAGATATACATCGAACCGCTCACCGTGGAGGTGCTCGAACGCATCATCCTCAAAGAGAAGCCGGACGGCATACTGCCTTCGCTGGGCGGCCAGACGGGTCTGACGCTCTCCATGCAGCTGGACAAGAGCGGCTTCCTCAAAAAGCACAACGTCCGTCTGCTGGGCATGAAGCCCGAGACCATCGACAAGGCGGAGGACAGACAGCTCTTCAAGGACACCATGGAGTCCATCGGTCAGCCCGTCATACCTTCCGTCGTCGCCAACGACGTGCAGACGGCGGTGGACTTCGCCAATAAAGAGGGTTATCCCGTCATCATCCGTCCCGCGTTCACGCTGGGCGGCGCGGGCGGCGGCATAGCCAACGACGAGCACGAACTGCGCGAGATCGCCGCGGGCGGTCTGTATCTCTCTCCCATAACGCAGGTGCTGGTCGAGAAGTGCATATCCGGCTGGAAAGAGATCGAGTTCGAGGTCATGCGCGACCACGCGGGCAACGTCATCGCCGTGTGCTCCATGGAGAACTTCGACCCCGTGGGCGTCCATACGGGCGACAGCATAGTCATCGCGCCCTGCGTGACGCTCGCCGACCGCGAATACCAGATGCTCAGGAGCGCCGCGCTCAACATCATAACCGCGCTCGGCATCGAAGGCGGTTGCAACTGCCAGTTCGCGCTCGAGCCTCACAGCATGCAGTACGCGGTCATCGAGGTCAACCCCCGCGTGTCCCGTTCGTCCGCGCTCGCGTCCAAGGCGACGGGCTATCCCATCGCCAAGGTGGCGACGCTCATCGCGCTGGGCTACAACCTCGACGAGATACCCAACGCCGTCACGGGCAAGACCAAGGCCTGCTTCGAGCCCACGCTGGACTACGTGGTCGTCAAGCTGCCTCGCTGGCCCTTCGATAAGTTCGTCTACGCAAAGCGCACGCTGGGCACGCAGATGAAGGCGACGGGCGAGGTCATGGCGATCGCGCCCACGTTCGAGCAGGCGCTCATGAAAGCGGTGCGCGGCTCGGAAGGCTACAGCCTGGACAACTCCAAGTACAACGGCTGGTCGGACGAGAAGGTGGCAAGCTCGCTCATGCCCGCCACCGACTACCGTCTGTTCATGATATACGAAGTTCTCAAGCGCGGACTGCGCACCGTGGACGAGATCTGCGCCGAAACGAAGATAGACAAGTGGTTCATATCCAAGATAGCCAACCTCGTGGAGTACGAGCGTTCGGTGCGCGGCAAGAAGATCACGCCCGAAGAATATCTTCGCGGCAAAAAGCTGGGTTATCCCGACAGAGTGCTCGCCGAGATAAGCGGACAGCCGCTCCCGCGCCACCGCAAAGCGGTCTATAAGATGGTGGACACCTGCGCCGCAGAGTTCGCCGCAGAAACGCCTTACTTCTATTCCACTTACGACGAGGAGAACGAAGCGGCGGAGTTCATGGCGGAGCACGCCGATCACAAGCGTCGCGTCATCGTGTTCGGCTCCGGTCCCATCCGTATCGGCCAGGGCATCGAGTTCGACTACGCCTCCGTCCACTGCGTGTGGGCGCTCAAAGAGGCGGGTTGCGACGTCGCCATAGTAAACAATAACCCCGAAACGGTGTCCACCGACTTTGACACCGCCGACAGGCTGTATTTCGAGCCGCTCACTCCAGAGGACGTGGACAACGTCATCGCCACCGAGAAGCCTTACGGCGCGGTCGTGGCGTTCGGCGGCCAGACCGCGATCAAGCTGACCAAGCATCTCGCGGACAACGGCGTGCGCATACTCGGCACCCCCGCCGACATGATAGACGCGGCGGAGGACAGAGAGCGTTTCGACGAGCTGCTGGAAAAGCTGGACATCCGCCGTCCCGCGGGCATGACGGTCACGGACACCGAGGGCGCGCTGGAAGCGGGCGCCAAGCTGGGCTATCCCGTGCTCATGCGTCCCAGCTACGTACTGGGCGGCCAGAACATGATAATCGCGTGGGGCGAGGACGACATACGCGAGTACATGAAGGTCATCCTCACCGAGAACCCCGACAACATCATACTGATAGACAAATACGTCATGGGTACCGAGGTGGAGGTGGACGCCATATGCGACGGCAAGGACATCCTTATCCCCGGCATCATGGAGCACGTGGAGCGCACGGGCATACACAGCGGCGACTCCATCGCGATATATCCCGCCCAGAACCTCACGGACGAGATAACCGAAAAGCTCATAGAGAACACGCGTGAGCTGGCGCTCGGCCTTAGCACGCGCGGTCTGATAAACATCCAGTACATCGTCAAGAACAGCCAGATATACGTCATCGAGGTCAACCCCCGTTCCAGCCGCACGGTGCCTTACATCAGCAAGGTGACGGGCGTGCCCATGATCCGCCTCGCGACGGAGTGCATGCTGGGCAAGGAGCTTAAAAAGCTGGGTTACGGCACGGGACTGTACCGCCGCAGCCCGTACGTCGCGGTCAAAGTCCCCATCTTCAGCTTTGAGAAGCTGACCGACCTCGACACCCACCTCGGTCCCGAGATGAAATCGACGGGCGAGGTGCTGGGCATAGGCAAGAGCCTGGACGAGGCGCTGTTCAAGGGCCTTTGCGCGGCGGGCTACAACATGGACCGCAAGAGCCGCAAGGGCGTGCTCATCACCGTGCGCGACTCGGATAAGCCCGAGATAGCGCCCATTGCCAAGAAATACAGCGAGATAGGCTATAAGCTGTACGCCACCGCGGGTACCGCCGCGGTGCTCCACCGCGCGGGCATGAACGTCACGGTGGTCAACAAGATAAGCGAAGGCGGCAAGGACACCACGTTCGACCTGCTCCAGAGCGGTAAGGTCAATCTGCTCATATGCACGTCCTCGCGCGGCCGCATACCTTCGGACGACGACGTCAAGCTGCGTCGCCTGGCGGTCACGCTGGCGATACCCGGCCTGACCTCGCTGGACACCGCCAACGCGCTCGCGAACTCCCTGCGTTCCAAGTACTCGCAGGGCAACATCGAGCTGGTGGACATCAACCGCATGCGTACCGAGAAGCAGCGTCTGTCCTTCGTCAAGATGGAAGGCTGCGGCAACGACTATATATACATCGATTGCCACACTCACACGATAACCAACATGGAATCCATCGCGGTCACGCTCTCCGACCGTCACTTCGGCGTGGGCGGCGACGGCGTGGTGTTCATATGCCCCTCCGATGTTGCTGACGTCCAGATGCGCATGTTCAACGCGGACGGCAGCGAGGGCATGATGTGCGGCAACGCCATACGTTGCGTTGGCAAGTATATCTACGACACGGGCAAGGTCAAGAACAGGGAAGTGACCATCGAAACCAAGAGCGGCATCAAGAAGCTCACGCTCTACGTCCGCAACAACGAGGTCACCAGCGCGCGCGTGGACATGGGCGCGCCCGACTTCGACCCCCGCAACATCCCCGTGCGCCTTCAGGGCGAGGTCATAGACAGGGAAGTGGAGCTGGCGGGCGCCGTCCGTCACATCACCTGCCTTTCCATGGGCAACCCTCACTGCGTGATCGTGGTGGACGACGTGGACAACGCGGACGTCGCGGGCATCGGATCGGAGATAGAGAACGATCCGCTCTTCCCCGACAGAGTGAACGTGGAGTTCGTCCAGGTGCTGGACGAAGTCACCTGCAAGGTACGGTTCTGGGAACGCGGCACGGGCGAAACGTACGCCTGCGGCACGGGTACGTGCGCGGCCGTCGTCGCCATGACCCGCCTGGGCAAGTTCAAGCGCGGCGATAAGGTGACCGTCAAGGTCAAGGGCGGCGAGCTCACCGTGCAGTACGCGGACGACACCGTGTATCTGACGGGCGACGCCGTGGAAGTATACAAAGGAGTGGTACGGATATGACAAAATACATCTTCGTCACGGGCGGCGTGGTATCCGGCCTCGGCAAAGGCATCACCGCGGCCAGCCTGGGCATGCTGCTGAAAGCCAAGGGGCTGAAAGTGGCGGCGCAGAAGCTCGACCCGTATATCAACATCGACCCCGGCACCATGAGCCCTTACCAGCACGGTGAGGTGTTCGTCACGGAGGACGGCGCCGAGACCGACCTCGACCTGGGGCATTACGAGCGTTTCATAGACGTCAACCTCAACAAGTACTCCAACCTTACCACGGGCAAGGTGTATTGGAACGTGCTCAACAACGAGCGCAGCGGCATGTACAACGGCGAGACCGTGCAGGTCATACCGCACATAACCAACGAGATCAAACGATTCATATATTCCGTCGCCAAGACGGACGGCGCGGACGTCGTCATCACGGAGATAGGCGGCACGATAGGCGATATCGAGAGCCAGCCCTTCCTTGAGGCCATACGTCAGGTGGGCAACGAAGTGGGCAGGAACAACTGCCTTTACATCCACGTCACGCTCGTGCCCGTCATCCGTTCGAGCGGGGAAGTCAAGTCCAAGCCCACCCAGCACTCCGTCAAGGAATTGCAGGGTCTGGGCATCCAGCCCGACCTTATCGTCTGCCGTTCGGACGAGCATCTGGACGACAACATCAAGCGCAAGATAGCGCTGACGTGCAACGTTTATCCCGACTGCGTGATAGAGAACCGCAACGTGTCGCTGCTGTACGAAGCGCCCATGATGCTGGAAGAGAGCAAGATCTGCGAGGTGGTGACCCGCCTGCTCGACCTTCCGCCCAATCCGCCCGATCTTACCGAGTGGATGCTCATGCTCGACCTCGCAAAAAAGCGCGACAAGGAAGTCACCATCGCCATATGCGGCAAATACACGCATATGTACGACACGTATCTCTCCATAATAGAGGCGCTCACGCACGCGGGCATACACAACGGCGCGCGCGTGGTCATCGACTGGGTGGACAGCGAGAAACTGAGCGAAGAGAACTATGCCGAGCGTCTTAAGAACGCGGACGGCATACTCGTCCCGGGCGGTTTCGGCGACCGCGGCATAGAGGGCATGATCCTCGCCGCGCGCTACGCCCGCGAGCATAAAGTGCCTTATTTCGGCATCTGCCTGGGTATGCAGATAGCCGTCATCGAGTTCGCGCGCGACGTCGCGGGACTGTCCCGCGCCAACAGCCGTGAGTTCGACCACTCCTCGCCCGACAAGGTCATCGACTTCATGGAAGGGCAGATGGGTCTGGAAAACACGGGCGGCACCATGCGCCTGGGCGCGTACGAGTGCGAGATCAAGCCCGGTACGCTGCTCTCCGAGTGCTACGGCGGCGCCAAGACGGTGTTCGAGCGTCATCGCCACAGATTCGAGTTCAACAACGCTTACCGCGAGCGTTTCGCGGAGCTGGGACTGGTGTTCGGCGGCCGTAACCCTCAGAACGACCTCGTGGAATCGGTGGAGATACCCGGGCATCCCTTCTACATAGGCGTGCAGTATCACCCCGAGTTCAAGTCCCGTCCTCACCGTCCTCAGCCCGTGTTCAAGGCGTTCGTGGCGGCGGCGCTCGCAAACAAGAAAAAGAAATAAGGAGTTTCGCATGAAGATCAACGCTAATTACGATAAGATACAGAACAGCTATCTCTTCGTCGAGATAGCCAACCGCGTGAAAAAATACACCGCCGCCCATCCCGGCGCGGACATCATCCGCCTGGGCATAGGCGACGTCACCCGTCCGCTCGCACCCTGCGTCGTGGAGGCGGGCCTCAAAGCGGTGGCGGAAATGGGCAAGCAGGAGACCTTCCGCGGCTACAGCCCCGACTCTCAGGGCTACGAATTCCTGCGCGACGCCATATCCGCGTATTACGCGCGCATGGGCGTCAAGGTGGGGGCGGAGGAGATCCACGTTTCCGACGGCGCCAAGAGCGATTGCGGCAACATCGTCGACCTGTTCGACAGCGACAACACCGTGCTCATACCCGATCCCGTGTACCCCGTGTACCTCGACTCCAACATCATGAGCGGCCGCAACGTGATCTTCTGCGACGCGACCGAGGCCAACGACTTCGCGCCCGCGCCCGACAAGAACGTAAAGTGCGATATCATATATCTGTGCTCGCCCAATAACCCCACCGGCTCGGCGTTCACCGCGCCTCAGCTCAAAGCGTGGGTGGACTACGCCAATTCCATGGGCGCGGTCATCATCTACGACGCGGCATACGAAGCGTTCATCACTCAGCCCGACGTGCCCCGCAGCATCTTCGCCATAGACGGCGCGCGCACCTGCGCGATCGAGCTGTGCTCCTATTCCAAAACGGCGGGATTTACGGGTACGCGTTGCGGTTACACCGTCGTCCCCAACGAGCTCCTGGGCGGCAAGCTCGCCAAGATGTGGGCGCGCCGTCAGTCCACCAAGTTCAACGGCACCAGCTACATACAGCAGCGCATGGCGCAGGCCGCGTACTCGGACGAGGGCATCAAACAGAACATGGAGAACATCGCGGCGTACCGCGAGAACGCCAAGCTCATCTCCGACGCGCTCAACGAAATGGGCATCTATCACACGGGCGGCGTGAACTCGCCGTACATCTGGCTGAAATGCGGCATGGACAGCTGGGACTTCTTCGACCGTCTGCTCACCGAGGCCAACGTCGTCGGCACGCCCGGCTCGGGCTTCGGCAAGAACGGTGAAGGGTTCTTCCGCCTCACCGCGTTCAACACCTACGATAAGACCAAAGAAGCGGTCGAGCGCATCAAGCGCGTGCTTTCCAAGGGCTGAAACGCATGACCGAAAAAGAAAAGATGCTGGCGGGCAAGCTCTATTGGGCGGAAGAGCCTTCGCTCGTCGCCGAACGCATGAGAGCCAAGGACCTGTGCCTCGAATTCAACAACACTCCGCCTTCGCATACCGAAGAGGGCAGGGCGATACTCCTTAAGCTCCTGGGCAAAACGGGCAGGAACTTCGCCGTCATGTCGCCCTTCTGGTGCGATTACGGCTACAACATCGAGATAGGCGAGAACTTTTTCGCCAATCACAACTGCGTCATCCTCGACTGCGCCAAGGTCAGGATAGGCGACAACGTGTTCCTCGCGCCCGACGTCGGCATCTATACCGCAGGGCATCCGATAGACACGCCCCGCCGCAACGCCGCGATGGAGTACGCGTACCCCGTCACGATAGGCGATAACGTGTGGATAGGCGGCGGCGTCCGCATCGTCCCCGGCGTCACCATAGGCAGCAACGTGGTCATCGGCGCGGGCAGCGTCGTCACCCGCGACGTTCCCGACAACGTCGTCGCCGCGGGCACGCCCTGCCGCGTTCTTCGCCCCGTCACGCCCGAGGACTTCACTCGCTCCTACGACCGCGAGTTCTGACCGTTCGGCGTTCCGTACGCCGCGCATGAAGAGCAAGCGCGCGTTCGATCGGATGACCGTATTATAAAACCAAACTCTCCGTATCGAGATAATGACGAAACCCTCTTGCCATGCGAGAGGGTTTCGTGCTATAATATATCATATCGGCGCACGGATTGCGTGAGAACGAAAAAAAAGATCGCCCCTTGACGAGGCGACCCTTCACTGCCGACGCAGTACCTTGCAAGCAAGGCGTTTGGTTTTGCATTTATTTTAACTTCTCATGTAATTCAAATGCACCTATAATATACCACACACAGGGGGAAAAGTCAATAGTATATGGAAAGTTTTTACACGCTCGGGTTTGACATAGGCACCGATTCGCTGGGTTGGGCCGCCATAAGTCACGACCTCAAAGTTATAAGAAAGGGCGGCAAGCGTCTTTGGGGCGTCGTGCTGTTCGACGGCGGTAAGTCCGCCAAGAGCCGAAGGCTGTTCCGCATAGCCCGTCGCAGGTTCGAGCGTCGGCGCGAGCGCATAGAACTGCTGCGCGCGCTCACTGCGAAGAGCGTGGGCGCGGCGGACGAGGAGTTCTTCCGCCGCCTCGACATGTCCTTTCTTCTGAACGAAAGCAAGGACGGGAAGTCGGGCAGGACGCACCGTTTCAATCTGTTCAACGGCTCGTTCACGGATAAGGACTATTATCGCAAGTACCCGACGATATATCATCTTCGTCACGCGCTTTGCGTCGACACGGAGAAGGCGGATATAAGACTCGTATATCTCGCTCTGCACCACATCATAAAATACCCCGGCAACTTCCTGCGCGAGGAAACGACCATCGAAGCCAACGAAGGCATAAGCGCGGAAGTGTTGGACGACCTGTTCACGTCGCTCGAGGCCGTCAACGGCGAGTTCGCGCGCCCGACCGACGCGGAAGCGTATGCCGCCGAAGCCTGCAAAAAGATACGTCGCAAAGAACGCGCGGAAGCGCTTGCCGCCATGAGCGGGAAAAACGTCCCCGCGAAACAGCTCGCTCTACTGATCACCGGGCTTTCCTGCGAGCTTTCCAAACTGTTCGGGCGCGAGATCGACGACAAACTCAAAGTGTCTTTCACGGGCAAGTTCGAGGAATCGATACCCGAGCTTGAGAGCAAGCTCTGCGCCGAGGAGCTGGACGTGCTGTATGCCGCGCACGACGTGTATCTGCGTTGTCTGCTGGCCGACATACTCGACGGCCACTCCCGCGTGTGCGACGCGATGATGGAGAAGTTCGACAAGCATAAGTCCGATCTCGCTGAGCTCAAGGCGTTGCTGCGCCGTGACGGTAACAGGGAAACTTACGACAAGGTATTCAAGAGCAGACGGAGCGCTCCCCTCAAGCTCGCCAATTACGCCGCTTACGTGCGCACGAGCACGGCACGCACGCATTACGTGGAGGGTTGCACGCGCGAGGCGTTCTATAAGTTCATCGGGTCTGTCCTTGCCGACCTGCCCGAAAGCGAGGAGAAGAGCAAGATACTCGACTCGATCGCGTGCGAGGATTTCATGCCCCGACTGAACGACGTCACCAACGGCGCGATACCGTATCAGTTGCACCTCAACGAGCTTAAAGCCATACTCGACGCGCAGTCGAAGTATTATCCCGAGCTTGCCGGGAACCGCGACAAGATAATAAGCCTGCTTACGTTCCGCCGTCCTTATTTCGTCGGTCCGCTCAAAGGCCCGCATTCCTGGGTCAAGGATCGTTTCGAAGGCCGCATGTACCCGTGGAACTTCACGGAGATGCTGGGCGATAAGCTGGACGACATCAACGCGGAATTCATCGCGCGCATGGTGGGCAGGGACGCGTACACGGGCGACGAAACGCTCCCGCTCTGTTCGATAACGTATCAGCGATACATGGTGCTGAACGAGCTGAACAATCTGCAATACAAAGGCAGACCGCTCCCCGTGAAGATGAAACAGCGCATATTCGACGAACTCGTCGTCGGCAAGGGCTCGACGAGCATAAAGGCGATGGAGCGTTTCATCCGCGACAACATCGACCCTTCCTGCGAGAGCGGCGACGTCACGGGGTACGCGGACAAACTGCACGCAGGCCTGACGAGCAGCATGAAGACCTATCGTGAGTTCCGCGGCGCGTTCGGCGACGCGTTCAGCGATCGCGACATACCGACTTACGACCGTATCGTCAAGATACTCACGGTGTTTACCGACAAAGCCTCGCGCCGCCGTATGCTGAAAAAGATACCCGGCTGCGACGACAGGACGATAAGCGCGCTCATACGCAAGAACTACTCGGGCTGGGGCAAATATTCCGCGTCGTTGCTCACGGGCATGCTGTCCGTCGAGCGCGAACCGCGTGACCTTCTGACGTTGCTTTACGAAACGGATAAGAACCTCAACGCGTTGCTTTTCGACGAAAAACTGGGTTTCGCGCCCCGCACCGTCGCAAAGCCGCGCGAAAAAAAGCTGTTTTCGTATGATGAGTTGATAGAGCCGCTCTACGCTTCGCCCGCCGTGAAAAAGAGCGTCTGGCAGGTGGCGAAAGTAGCGGAGGAGGTCACCCGCATACTCGGTATGCCGCCCCGCCGCATATTCATCGAAAGCACGCGCACCGAAGAGAAAAAGAGACAGAAGGACACTAGGCTCGATCAGCTCAAGCGCATTTATAAGGGGATAAAGCCGGGCAGCGACTACTATAACGCCCGCGCGGAAAAATGCCTTTACGAGCTTACGGATAAAAAAGAGATCGATCGCGAACGCGTGTATCTGTATTTCCTGCAAATGGGCAAGTGCATGTATACGGGCGCGCCGCTCGACCTCGATAAGCTGGGCGATTACGAAGTGGATCACATCCTTCCGCGCAGCTATATCGTGGACAACAGCCTGGAGAACAAGGCTCTCGTCATACGCGAAAAGAACCAGCGCAAGAGCGACCTCTCGCTGTCGTCCGATGTCATAAACAAACAGCGCAAATTTTGGGAGTTCCTGCATTCGCACGGACTGATGGGGGATAAGAAGCTCAAGAACCTCTGCCGCACGTCCTTCGACGAGTCGGATGTCCGCACTTTCATAAACCGTCAGCTTACCGAAACGAGCCAGGCCAATAAAGCCGCCATGTCCGTGCTCCGCGATATGTATCCCGAGCTCGCCGAGCACAACAATATCCGCGCCGTGCGCGCAGGCCTGTCCTCTCAGCTCCGCAACATGATGACGGATACCGACCCCGTCAAGTACGGCAATTTCTTCAAGCTGCGCGAGCTCAACGACTACCACCACGCCAAGGACGCCTATCTTGCCGCGGTGCTCGGAACGTTTACGACGGATAACCCCGGACTGATGCAGACGGACGTTTCCTTGCAGGCGAAAAGCCTTATCCGCAACGGCGACGAACGCGCGGTCCGCGAGCTGGTCAACAAGCGTTACGGTATCGTCATCGACGCGTTCCGAAGCGGTGATTTCCCCGACGTCGTGGATAGGGACGGCGTGATCGTTTCTTCCGAAACGGCTTATAACAATATGCTGAACGAGATGGACAGAAACGATATCATGGTCGTCCGACGCAAGGAGTTCGACGGCGACGTCGCGTTCTACGATCAGACGATATACGGTTTCGGTTCCAACAAACAAGACCTCATACCCAGAAAATACGTAACGGCGGCGGACGGCTCCAGAGTGCCTCTCGATCCCAAGCTCTACGGCGGTTTCTCAAGCGAAAAACAGGCGTATTACGTGTCCGTGGCATATCCCGGCAAAAAGGGTACGGAATATGCGTTCGTCGGCATACCCGTGCGCATAGCACGCAGTTACGATAACGGCAATAAGAATGCGGTGAACGACTATGTCGCGGGGCTGTATAAGGATGGCGAGATCGTGGGCGCTCCCGTCAGAAAGCACCAGCTTATGATAATGGAGGGTCAGGCGGTATACGTCGTATCGTCCACCGAGGTGTCCAATGCGGTACAGCTCACCGTGGACAGACGTTTCCACGAGATGTTGTATCATATCGCGCACGGCAATATCGAAGCTCTGTCAAAGATGAAGGACTTCCACGCTGTCGCGCATGACTTCGTGCTCGAATATCTCGATAAGCTGGAACGCTTTTTCCCCATGTATATGTCCAAGGGGAAACGAGTGAAAGAATTCATCGAAGGCGCGTGCGGCGGTTTCGACGCCCTTTCCGTGAAAGACAAGTGCGAGTACATAAAAGTACTTCTGATCATGACGAAGTCGAAATCGTCCATGTCGGACATGCCCGCCAAGTGGAACGGCGGTACGAGCTGGGGACGTTTGCACAATAAAAACATCAAACCGGATAAAACGGAATGGATAGACACTTCCGTTACCGGCTATTACAAAGTCACGAAAAAGGGCGTCAAGTGATGGGCTGGCGTACCGTGATCGTCGATAGCAGATGTAAGTTGTCGTTCAAAAACGACTACATCTTGCTTAAAAAAGAAGAGGACGTCATGGTGCATATATCCGAAATAGACGTCCTTGTGATAGCGACCACGCAAGTCAATATGACTTGCGTGGCGCTTTCCGAACTTATACGGCATAAGGTCAAGGTCATATTCTGCGACGAGCGTCACGATCCGATATGTGAGGCGGTCGCGTGCAACGGTTGCCACAACGGGCCGAAACGCCTTACTTCTCAGATAGCGTGGGACGAACACGTAAAAGGTGAGATCTTTTCCGCGATAATACGCGGGAAGATACGCAATCAAGCGACGCTCCTGCGCAGGATCGGAGAAATAAAAGCCGCCGATATGCTGGAAGAGTATGCCGTAAACGTCAAGCACGACGATATCACCAACAGAGAAGGGCATGCGGCTAAAGTGTATTTCAACGCGCTGTTCGGGAAGGGATTCAAGCGGGACGACGTTACCCCCGTGAATTATGCGCTGAATTACGGCTACTCCGTCTTGCTGTCCGTGTTCAACAGGGAAGTGGTGGCGAACGGGTGCGTTACACAACTCGGTATACATCATCGCAATGAGTTCAATAATTTCAATTTGTCGTGCGATCTGATCGAACCGTTTCGCGTGTTGATAGACGAATACGTCAATGAACATACGCCGGGCGAAATATTGACAAAAGAATACAAATATGATCTTATCGGCGTGCTTGGGCGGCAGGTGGAGTATGAGAAAAACGTGTATTTGACGAATGCCGTGGCGGCATATGTCCGATCTGCGTTAAACGCGCTTGAAAGCGGTGACGTCTCCGCATTTAAGATGTATGAGTTTTAGATTTATGAGAGCTTTGGTGTTTTTCGATCTACCGCGGACTACTTCCGCGGAATCGTCCATTGCCGCGCGATTTGTGCGCGATCTGCGTAAAGAAGGTTTCATAATGCTTCAGGAATCCGTGTATTGCAAACTGTTGCTCGATAAAACGGCATATGACGGAACGCGTGCCAGACTTGAACGCATGAAGCCGAAAAAAGGCAACGTCATATTGTTGACCGTCACCGAGCGTCAATTCGCATCGGCGGAATATCTCGTCGGAGAATATTGCGGACGTGACCTTGCCGTTACCGACAGGGTGGTGATATTGTGAAACTCGTCCTGTACAATATGGAAAATTCCGAAATAGAGTTCGAAGACGGCGTCGCTTTGTCCGTTGAGTGCGACGATCGGGATCTGTTTGCTCGTTATGTCCGCGCGTCGAAAGGCTGGGCGGAAAACGATCTTGCGATAGTGGAAGATCTCGAACGTCTCGATCTTTCTACGTCCGCGCTTACCGTTCTCGATCATTTCGGATATGCCGGTTTGGTCAAACCGCTTTTGAATAAGTTTTATAAGAGTATTGAAAAGTTTCATGCCGGAGACGAGGATGTTTTGCGTAAACTGTCCGAGATCAACGGTCATATCTCCGAATTTGTCGCGCTTCTCGTGGAAGATTCTTCCGTGGAAACGGATATGGCTTCGGACTTTTCGATAACCGATATCTTGAAATTCGCGGATGTCGGCCCCCGCATGGGTGACGGGCCGTTCCGCGACATGCTGACCTTTTTGGAATTCGTATCCGCGCTGCGTATATATAAGGTACTGATACTCGTAAATGCAAAAAGCTATTTCTCGTTCGACGAGATCGGTTCCGTCATGCGTACGTGTGCGCATTTGGGACAACCTTTGCTTTTGTTGGATGATAAAACGGATAAAAGGTTGCATGAAAATGAGAAAAAACTCTTGATAGATGAAGAGCTTTATGATATGATATTGATGTGATATGACTTATATGGATTACCCGGGACCTCTCACCCCGGCAGTTTAGCCTCGATTTGAGGTTTTAGACTCATGTAATTCAAGTTGTATCCAAAACACGGTCGGCAAAGGCACGTTTGCCATGATGGTTTTAGACTCATGTAATTCAAGTTGTATCCAAAACCCGGAGCGGTCAGGTGGCCTTGCAAACCGGTTTTAGACTCATGTAATTCAAGTTGTATCCAAAACCTTCACCGATAAAATCCAGAACGACGCGCTGTTTTAGACTCATGTAATTCAAGTTGTATCCAAAACTTTCCTAAACCTATCGGCTGTAAGCGCAAGGTTTTAGACTCATGTAATTCAAGTTGTATCCAAAACATACGGCTTTCCGTTTGTTATCGGCGCGTGGTTTTAGACTCATGTAATTCAAGTTGTATCCAAAACATTGAATAACTACCACACATGGCAGGCAATGTTTTAGACTCATGTAATTCAAGTTGTATCCAAAACTGTTTTTTATGTGTTATATTAAATTTGCGAGTTTTAGACTCATGTAATTCAAGTTGTATCCAAAACAAATCGACAACACCGTTGAACTCACTAAAAGTTTTAGACTCATGTAATTCAAGTTGTATCCAAAACAAGGGTTCTGAACCGAGCCCGCGACGATCTGTTTTAGACTCATGTAATTCAAGTTGTATCCAAAACTCGTGCTCGGTGTATATGTACACCAGCGTGGTTTTAGACTCATGTAATTCAAGTTGTATCCAAAACTTTGCGTCGTTGAAGTACTGTGCGTCCATTGTTTTAGACTCATGTAATTCAAGTTGTATCCAAAACGCAAGCTGCGCACGGCAGCGTCGCGCAACAGTTTTAGACTCATGTAATTCAAGTTGTATCCAAAACCGTATACTACAAATCTCGCCTGTAGAGGTAGTTTTAGACTCATGTAATTCAAGTTGTATCCAAAACTGCTCAAGCCTGTTTCGTGGACTCAAATCGGTTTTAGACTCATGTAATTCAAGTTGTATCCAAAACTCATGCTCTTGATGTTCGTCAGACCCATTTGTTTTAGACTCATGTAATTCAAGTTGTATCCAAAACTATATCGAGCCAACGGGATATATCGTTTTTGTTTTAGACTCATGTAATTCAAGTTGTATCCAAAACTAATTTGATAACTGTGAGCAAGTTAAAAAGTTTTAGACTCATGTAATTCAAGTTGTATCCAAAACGTCTGATGAGTACGACGCACGGCCGCCGGTTTTAGACTCATGTAATTCAAGTTGTATCCAAAACGAATACGAGAAACAGCTTCGAGCGGAATACGGTTTTAGACTCATGTAATTCAAGTTGTATCCAAAACTAATACCCCGCCCTCACACTTTCAATTATAGTTTTAGACTCATGTAATTCAAGTTGTATCCAAAACGCGGCGGGCGGTGCGATAAGCTGTTATCCGGCGCGCGGGGAGACGGGGAACGTGGTGCTCGACCCGGGTAGCAGGGCGTTGTCCGCGCTTATGCGGTGCGTGGACGTCGCGGACGTGGACGCGTTCGCGTTGTCCTACGTTCCAGGTCGGAACGCCCTGCCGCGTCCTTCGCCCCGTCACGCCCGAGGACTTCACCCGCTCCTACGACCGCGAGGTCTGATTACAAACATTCGGTTTTGACGGCCGGGCTTGGAAAGTTTTCCTTGCCCGGCTGTTCTTATGCCCGATCATGTTGTTTGACGTGGTTACTCAGACCACTCGGCTTAGGACCGTCTGACCGCCGCAAAAAGACATCAGCTCCCGTTCGAAGACAAGCAAGGACCTTGCAACGGGACGAAAAATCTGATATAATACGGATGAAGATAAACGATATGACGGATGGCAAACGGTGATCCGTTGCCTTGGAGTAAAGAACAATGTCGATAATACTCGATCATCAACTGCGAGAAAAGATACATTATGACGGCTCGGCTTTTCATATTTCCTATTTTCATGATGAGCTTGCCACACTGCTTGATCGGACCAGCCCTTTGCACTGGCATCCCGATTTTGAGATAGCCACCGCGGTCAGCGGCGTTCTGGACTTTCAGGTAGGCAACCAACACATCGAACTTGAAGCAGGCGACAGCATATTCGTCAACAAGAACGTACTGCACAGGATGAAACAGCTGTCAGGCGATGCCCCTGACCCGATGCCCAACGTCGTCTTTTCCGATACCGTCATCGCGGCCGAAACGAGCGTGATACATAAAAAATATATTTACCCCGTAGAATGCTGCAATACATTGCCTTTTATTGTGTTTGAACACAAAAACGACAGCCATCGCGCGGTGATCGGATCTATCGATAATATCTACAGGCAAATGCGCGAACGCGGCATGTGTTACGAAATGGCCGTTCAGCGTGAACTCAGCAGCATATTCGAATATATTTTTATGAATTTCGAGCGTTTTACCGGATCGGAGACGGCACGCGTAAATATCAATGCGCAAGTGCGCCTCCAAAAGATGCTCTCATATATCCATGAGAATTATAACGGGAGCGTTACCCTCGAGGATATTGCCGGAGCGGCCGATATCAGCAGCAGTGAGGCTGGGCGTTGCTTTAACGCTTATATGGGGTGTTCGCCCGTGGACGCGCTTATCCGATACCGTCTTCTGATCGCGCGCAGGTTGCTCGCGGACGAGACTCTCACGCTTCAGGAGATAAGCGATCGCTGCGGTTTTCATTCGGTGAATTATTTCAGTCGCCGATTCAGGCGGCTTTACGGGTGCACGCCCGGCCGAGCCCGACTTTTGGGTAAATAGTGCTGTTATTCGGTGACATAGTGCCTTTACTTTTGGCTAGGCTGATGATATAATACACTTAAATACAATGTCAAAGGTGATAAGTCATGGAATTCAAGTGGTTGAACAAAAGCTCGATCAGGCAGACGGGGAACAGGATCGAGATCATAGCGCCCGCCCGTACCGATTTCTTCTGCGGCAGCATCGACGAGTGTAAGGAAGGCATCCTTCCCGAGTCGCTTTGCAACGCTCCCTATTACTATACCGAAATAGAGGGCGACTTCGTTCTCAGGGTGAAAGTATCCCATGACTTTAAGGACACCTATGATTCCGCGTCCGTAATGGTCATGAAAGATCGGGACTGCTGGGCGAAATGTTGCTTTGAACTTACCGATTTCGGTACGCACGCCGCGGTAAGCGTGGTGACAAAGGGCGACTCCGACGATGCCAACGGCTGCAATTTGGAAGGCAACACCGCGTGGCTGCAGGTCTGTCGGGTCGGCAACAACTTTAGCTTTCACTACTCCGTGAACGGAGTCGATTTCTATATGATGCGATATTTTCATCTCCCCGCCGATCCCGTCATAAAAGTGGGGCTTTTGGCTCAGGCCCCGGTAGGCAACGGAGGCGTTCGGGTGTATGAAGATCTGAGCATTGAAAAAAGAACGGTGGGGAACATTCGTGCAGGCAAGTGACGGTACCACAAACAAAAAGTATCGTAGGACGCTCGTCGCTTGTTATCTGGGTTTTATTACCCAAGCAATAGCAGCGAACTTTGCGCCGCTCTTGTTCCTGACGTTTAAGAGCACATACGAGATCGGGTTGGAAAAGCTTGCGTTGATCCCGCTTACGTTTTATCTGACGCAGTTTCTGGTCGATTTCGCAGCAACTAAGTTTGTCGATAAAATAGGATATCGCTTCTGCGTGGTATCCTCTCAGGCACTGTCCGCGGCGGGATTCGTTTTATTGACAGTTCTGCCCGATCTGCTTCCCGCTCCGTTTTTGGGGATACTGATCGCGGTCGTTCTTTATGCGATGGGCAGCGGTCTTGTCGAAGTATTGATAAGCCCCATTGTCGAAGCCTGTCCCTTTGAAAACAAAGACGGCATGATGAGCTTGTTGCACTCTTTTTATTGCTGGGGCGCCGTCGGCGTGGTCTTGGGCTCGACGCTCTTTTTTGCGGTATTTGGCATAGAAAACTGGAAGATCCTTACGCTTATCTGGGCGGCTATACCGTTTGTCAACATATTTAATTTCATTGCTTGCCCCTTAGAACGACTGGTGGACGAGGGCGAAAGCATGCGCCCCTCTCAACTTGTCAAATTGCCGCTGTTTTGGTTGCTCATATTGCTTATGGCATGCGCCGGCGCTTCCGAAGCGGCCATGGCGCAATGGGCGTCCGCTTTTACGGAGTCGGCAATGGGCGTTTCCAAAGTAGTAGGGGATCTTGCGGGGCCATGCCTGTTTGCCGCGTTTATGGGGACATCCCGGATCCTGTACGGAAAGATGAGCAAAAAGCTCGACCTGAACAAGACGATGTTGGCATGCGGCATATTGTGCGCGATCTGTTATCTGACGGCGTCGCTGTCCGCTTTGCCTATCCTCGGGCTGGCAGGCTGCGCGTTGTGCGGTTTCTCTGTCGGCATCATGTGGCCGGGCACGATCAGTATATCTTCCGGAAAGTGTCCGGGAGGCGGCACGGCGATGTTCGCTTTTTTGGCTTTGGCGGGGGATCTGGGTGCGACCGTGGGGCCCACTATGGTCGGCGGCATTGCCGAGGTGGCGGGCGGCGATCTTCAGATGGGATTGCTTATCGCGACCGCGTTCCCCCTTATACTTATCCTCGGTCTGATCGTTCTTGATCGGAAGTTCAAAAAGAAAAAGAGCTGATCGCGATATGTGCTTGAGCGTGTCGTCGTTGACCGTTGCAAGACGTCCTAAAACTGCCTGCTCTTGGCGGTCGGGTGCATTTCCGCCGCAGTCAACGCTCGCGGGTGCGTCGCAAAAAACATTCGGAGCAAAGTTTGATGGCCGAGCGGGGAATACCTTGCCCGGCTATTCGCATAAACGAAAAAAAGGACCATCCGATGTGGCGGATGGTCTTTTCGCACCGAGGTGCAAAAATGTTGAAATAATGCCCGCGAGGACCGTTACGTTGCCGATATTAACCCGCCGATGGCAGGTGGGCAGGCAGTCTGTACCGTCTGTCTTCCACTGCTGATTCGGATAGTAGTGAAATTTCCGGTCAAATTTCTGCGGCCTGACATAATGCACATGAGCGTGCCATAAGCCCTTTTATGATTTGAGGTTAAATAGAAAGCAATTTGCGCGAACCGCAGGCATATCTCTTGTATCTTTATATGTATTATACACCATGGCGCGTGACATATCAAGACTAATACGAAAAATTTTTTTGTAAAAATTTTCTCATAAAGTATTGACATGTCTGTCACGATATGTTATGAAAAGAGGACTTGACAGGAGGCGCGAATGGAGATCTTACCGATAGGAATATACGGTCCGTATCCCGCGGCGGGCGGTGCGACCAGCTGTTATCTGGTGCGCGGGGAGACGGGGAACGTGGTGCTCGACCTGGGTAGCGGGGCGTTGTCCGCGCTCATGCGGCGCGTGGACGTCGTGGATGTGGACGCGTTCTTGCTGACGCATCTGCATTACGACCACTTCGTCGACGCGCTCGCGTTGTCCTACGTTCCCGGTCGGCACGTGGTGTACGCGCCCGCGACGCCCGTCGAGCGCGCGGGGCTGCTCAAAAATTCCAAGCTCGATCTGCGCGTGATCGGGGAGGGCGCGAGCCTTACCGTCGCGGGCATGACGCTCGATCTGTTGCGCACGCGTCACGGCGCGGAGTGTTACGCCGTGCGTGTCACGGAGCGCGGCAAGTCGTTCGTGTACACGTCCGACACGCTGCCCTTCGAAAAGCTCGCGGAGTTCTGCAAGGGCGCGGAGTTGGTGATAGCCGACTGCGCGTCGGCCGCGGGCACTCCGCACATGACCCCCGCCGACGGAGCGGCGCTCGCAAAGGCGTCGGGCGTGCGCGTGATAGCTACCCACATACCGCCCTCCGCGCGCGGCTCGCGCGCTCTTGCGAAAGCGGGCGTCGAACGGATAGCGGCGGGCGTCCCCATAGTCATATGACGATCGATGAAAAGCTCCCGAGCGTGCGTTCGGGGGTTTTTGTTTTATAATTTTTATTTTCGTCATATAATTCGGTATGAGCGAACGGAAACACGAGCAGCGCGGGCTGCTTTTTTCACTCGGACTCGCGGTAGTCCTCATATGCGTCTGCACGGCGATAGCCTGCGGCGCGATCATATTCTTGTCGGACGTCGGTTCGGTGGGCGGACGGGCGCAGAGCACGGACAGCGCCGAGTTCCGCGCGGTGGGCAAGACGTACGACTCTTTGAGCGAGGCACGCGCGGCGGCGGACGAGGCTCGGGACGCGGGCAGAGCGGGGTATGTCAGCGCGGAAACGGAGGGCTTTTTCCTGGTCTATGCGGTCTATTCGTCCGCGGCGGACGCCGACACCGTGGCGGACAGGCTGGGCGCCGCGACGCTGGACGTCGCCGTGCATTCGACGGAGCCTGCCGCGCAAAGCGACGCGGACGCTTTCGACGCGCTCCTGGAAACGGCGGAACGCGCGGAAACGCTGTGGCGTGAGCTGGACGCGGGCGAAACGAGCGAGAGCCTCGTGGCTGTGACGCTGGAAGAATGGTCGACGGCGCTCGGGCGGTACGCGACCGAGGACGCGGAGCTGACCTCGCTGGTGACGCGCACGCGCACTTCGCTAGTGACCGCGACGAGCGGGGAGCATTCGCTGACGAGCGAGGTCAAATACCTCTCCGCGCAGCTCGTTTTTGCGTTGTCGGCGATGTCGGAAGGGGCGTAACGCGGCAAAAACATCATCGATCCGCCCTTAACACCCGCCCGAAGGTTGACAATACCCGCCTGAAAGTTATATAATTATACATAAACATCAGATGAGAGGATTGACTATGTTTCGTATCGTCAGGAAGAGAGAACTTAATCCCACGGTCACGTTCATGTCCATAGACGCTCCGCTGGTCGCCCGCAAGGCCAAGGCGGGGCAGTTCGTGATATTGCGCGTGGACGAGCTTGGGGAGCGTATCCCGCTCACCGTCGCGGGGTATGACCGCGAAGGCGGCACCGTGGACATCATATTCCAGGTGGTAGGCGCCACGACCATGAAGCTCAACGCCAAGAAAGAGGGCGAGAGCATCGAGGATTTCGTCGGTCCTCTGGGCAACCCCACGGACATCGAGGGCGTAAAGCGCGCCTGCATAGTGGGCGGCGGCGTGGGCTGCGCGATAGCGTACCCCGTGGCGAAGGCTTTGCACGACATGGGCGCGGAAGTGACGTCCATAGTCGGTTTCCGCAATAAGGACCTCGTCATCCTCGAAAAGGAGTTCGAGGCGGCGTCCGACAGGCTGTACCGCATGAGCGACGACGGCAGTTGGGGCGAGCACGGCGTCGTCACCGCGCCGCTCAAATCGCTCATGGACGCGGGCGAGCGTTTCGACGTTGTCATCGCCATCGGACCCGTGATCATGATGAAATTCGTCACGGAGACCACCCGTCCTTTCGGACAGAAGACCGTCGTTTCCATGAACCCCATAATGATAGACGGCACGGGCATGTGCGGTTGCTGCCGACTTACCCTCATCGACGAGGACGGCAAGCGCACGACCAAATTCGCCTGCGTGGATGGCCCCGACTTCGACGCGTTCAAAGTGGACTTCGACGAGTCCATGATGCGCGGCCGCATGTATGCGGACTTCGAGCGTCATGCCAGAGAAAAGGAATGCAACCTGCTCAAAAAAGCGGAGGTGAACTGAAATGCCCATCAATCCCAAAAAGACACCCATGCCTTCGCAGGAGCCTGCGGTCAGGGCGCATAACTTCAAAGAAGTCGCGACGGGCTACACCGCCGAGATGGCGATGGGCGAGGCGGCGAGATGCCTCAACTGCAAGAACAAGCCTTGCGTCACGGGTTGCCCCGTCAACATCGACATACCCGATTTCATCGGCAAGATAAAGAACGGAGATTTCGAGGGCGCTTACCAGTCCATATCCGTTTACTCTTCGCTTCCCGCCGTCTGCGGCAGAGTCTGCCCGCAGGAGAACCAGTGCGAGGAAAAATGCACGCTGGGCATCAAGTTCGAGCCCGTCGGCATAGGCCGTCTGGAGCGTTTCGCCGCCGACTGGCATAACGACAACGTGTGCGAGATGCCCTTGCGTCCCACGCCCAACGGCCACAAAGTGGCTGTGGTCGGTTCCGGGCCTTCCGGTCTGACCTGCGCGGGCGACCTTGCCAAGAAGGGCTATTCAGTGACCGTCTTTGAGGCTCTGCACACCGCGGGCGGCGTGCTCGTCTACGGCATACCCGAATTCCGTCTGCCCAAGGCCATCGTCGCCAAGGAAGTGTCCACGCTCAAGGAGCTGGGCGTCGACGTGGAAACGGACGTGGTCATCGGCCGCACGCTCACCGTCGACGAGCTGTTCGAGGCGGGCTATGAGGCAGTGTTCATCGGTTCGGGCGCGGGCCTTCCCAATTTCATGAACATACCGGGCGAGAGCCTGAACGGCGTTTATTCCGCCAACGAGTTTCTCACGCGCAGCAACCTCATGAAGGCGTTCGGCAACGATGCGGACACGCCCATCATGAAGGGCGGCAAGGTGGCCATAGTGGGCGGCGGCAACGTCGCCATGGACGCCGCGAGGACGGCGCTCCGTCTGGGCGCGGAGCACGTGTACATCGTGTACCGCCGTTCCATGACCGAGCTGCCCGCTCGTAAGGAAGAGGTGGAGCACGCCGAGGAAGAGGGCATCGATTTCCGACTGCTCTGCAACCCCGTGGAGATACTCGGTTACCATAACCCCGACGACAAGCGCGATCCCGCCAACGGCAGGGTGGTCGGCATCAAGTGCATACGCATGGAGCTGGGCGAGCCAGACGAGCGCGGCCGCCGTCGTCCCGTACCCGTAGCCGGCAGCGAGTTCGTGCTGGACGTGGACACCGTCGTCATTTCCATAGGCACTTCGCCCAACCCGCTCATCAAATCCACGGTCAAGGGTCTGGAAGTCAACAAGCACGGCGGCATCATCGTCAACGAGGACGGTCTGACCTCCCGCGAGGGCATCTACGCGGGCGGCGACGCGGTCACGGGCGCGTCCACCGTCATAAGCGCGATGGGTGCGGGCAAGACGGCCGCGCGCGCCATCGACGAGTATATAATGAACAAAAACAAGTGATCGGTGCGATCATTGAGAGCGCCGCTGCGGGACACCGCGGCGGCGTGCTTTATCGCGTATATGGAGATATTACATAGGACAAACGGCCTGACCGTGCGCGGCGCGGAGTACTTTTCGCTCGCGGACACGCTGGAATGCGGTCAGGTCTTCAGATTTTTCGCGGACGGCGATGGCTATTCCGTCTTTTCGTCCGACAAGCATTGTTTCGCGCGGCAGAACGGGGACGAGCTGGAGATAGACACGGACGACCCCGATTATTTCGCGCGTTATTTCGCGCTGGGCGAGGACTACGCGGGGATGTTCGCGCGGCTTCGGGCGTTCCCCGAGCTGAGCGACGCGGCGGAGGCGTCCAAGGGCGTGCGCCTGCTCAGGCAGGACCCTTTTGAAATGGTGATATCCTTCATCATATCGGCGAACAACAACATCCCGAGGATAAAGGGCATCATCGGGCGCATATGCGAGGCTGCGGGCGAGAAGAAGCCGTGGGGGTACGCGTTCCCCACGCGCGACGCGCTCATGACGCTGTCCGTGGAGGATTTCGCGCGCCTGGGCGCGGGCTACCGCGCGCCCTATCTGTTCGAGGCCGCGCGCACGGTCACGCCCGAGTTCATAACGGACGTGCTGGCGTCGGACACGGGCGCGGCGATGAAGAAACTGCTGAGCGTCAAGGGCGTCGGTCCCAAGGTCGCGGACTGCATCATGCTGTTCGGGCTGGGCAGGGGAGACACCTTCCCCGTGGACGTGTGGATGGAACACGCGCTCGCGACGGATGAGCTGAATACCGCCAAAGCGATACGCGAGCATTACCTGGCGAGGTACGGCGAGCTGGCGGGGCTGGCTCAGCAATACATATATCACTATAACCGCAACGTGAAATAACGCCGCGGGCGGCAGCGGGTTGACTTTCGCCGCGTTTTGGAGTATACTTGTGTCATGTTTCGCGCTTACGACAAGGGATCGGATATCTCGTACAGCCTGGGGGCGTTCCCCACGGTGGAGCTTATCAAAAAGCGTCCCGAGGATCTGCTCGCGGTGGCGCTCGATTCCCGTCTGCGCATGACGGACGAGCTGGCGGAGATACTCGCTCCGCTGGGCGACAAGGTGCGCACGGACGATCGCGGCGTCGCGCGCGTGGCGAAGAAGGGCAACGTGTTCATGGTGGGCGCGTTCAGAAAGCGCTACGCGTCTTTCGGCGCCGTCACGCACGTCGCGTTGCACCGCCCGTCCGACGCGGGCAACCTCGGCACGATCATGCGCACAATGCTGGGGTTCGGGATAAAACACCTTGCCGTGATGGGCGACGCCGCGGACGTTTACGATCCCCGCACGGTGCGCGCGTCCATGGGCGCGATATTCTCGCTGGACGTCTGCACGTTCCCCGATTTCGAGAGCTACGCGTCCGCGCACGACTGCCCGCGCCTGCTCTTCATGCTGGACGAACGTAGCGTGCCGCTCACGTCCGTGCGCCCGCCCGAAGAGCCGTACGCGCTCGTGTTCGGCAACGAGGCGAGCGGCCTGCCGCCCGAGCTGGCGGAAAGGGGCACGCCCGTCGTGATACGCCATTCTCGGGACATAGATTCGCTCAACCTGCCGCAGGCGGTGGCGATCGGTCTGTATGAGATGACCAAAGACAAATTCAAAGCATAACTTTACGGAGAGATACATATGGAAAACGAACGTCAGACGATGATAGTGCTGGACTTCGGCGGCCAGTACAACCAGCTCATAGCCCGCCGCGTGCGTGAGCACAACGTGTACTGCGAGCTGTTGCCTTACACCACGCCCACGGAAAAGCTGCTCGCCAAAAAGCCCATCGGCATCATATTCACGGGCGGGCCTTCCAGCGTGTTCGACGAGGGCGCGCCCCGCGTGGACGACAAACTGCTGGAAGCGGGCGTTCCCGTGCTGGGCATCTGCTACGGCTGTCAGCTCATCGCGGACATGACGGGCGGCGTCGTCGCCGAGGGCCCGCGCGAGTACGGCAGACAGGTGCTGCGCGTGGAGAAGAGCAAGCTGTTCGAGGGCGTCAAGACCGAATCCATGTGCTGGATGAGCCACACCAACTACATCGAAAAACTGCCCGAAGGCTTCCGCGTGACGGCCACGACGCCTACCTGCCCGGTGGCGGCGATGGAGAACGCGGATCTCGGGCTTTACGGCGTGCAGTTCCACCCCGAGGTCATGCACACCGAGGAAGGCTCGCGCATACTGCGCAACTTCCTCTACAACGTATGCGGCGCGAAAGGCGACTGGACGATGGAGAACTTCGCCGCGTCCACCATCGCCAAGCTGCGCGCCAAGATAGGGGATAAGAAAGTGCTCTGCGCGCTCTCGGGCGGCGTGGACAGCGCGGTCGCGGCGACGCTCGTGCACAAGGCCTGCCCCAATCTCGTCTGCGTGTACGTCGATCACGGCCTCATGCGCAAGAACGAAACGGAGGAGATCGTGCGCGTGTTCCGCGACGAGCAGGGCATGGATCTCATCGCCGTGGATGCGGGCGCGCGTTTCCTCGCAAAGCTCAAGGGCGTGACCGAGCCCGAGAAAAAGCGCAAGATCATCGGCGCGGAGTTTATCAAGGTCTTTGAGGAAGAGGCCAAGAAGATAGGCGCGGTGGACTACCTCGTCCAGGGCACCATATATCCCGACGTCATCGAGAGCGGCCTGGGCGCGAGCGCCAAGATAAAGAGCCACCACAACGTGGGCGGTCTGCCCGACGTCGTGGACTTCAAGGAGATAGTGGAGCCTCTGCGCGACCTGTTCAAGGACGAGGTGCGCGCCTGCGGCTTCGAGATAGGCCTGCCCGCATCCATCGTCATGCGTCAGCCGTTCCCCGGTCCCGGGCTGGGCATCCGCATCATCGGTGAAGTCACCGCCGAAAAGGTGAAGATACTCCAGGACGCGGACTACATCTATCGCGAGGAGATAGCCAAGGCCGGGCTGGACAAGGAGATATGGCAATACTTCGCCGTCCTCACCAACGTCCAGACCGTGGGCGTCATGGGCGACGAGCGCACCTACGACCACGTGTGCGGCCTGCGCGCCGTGACCAGCGTGGACGGCATGACCGCCGACTTCGCCCGCATCCCTTACGACGTTCTGGAACGCGTGTCCCTGCGCATAGTGAACGAGGTCAAGGGCATCAACCGCGTAGCCTACGACATAACCTCCAAGCCCCCCGCAACCATCGAGTGGGAATGATAAAAAACGAAACGCTCATGCTGTCCCGACGTCCGTCGGGACAGCATTCGTTTACCGTTCCACCATTGGGGGAATATTTTAAGACAGTTGTGCGATACCGTATTGCGTTTCGCGTGCGATGGTGATATAATCGTAACTATACGGGAGGATGAATGATATGGTACACGCGGTGATAGTGGAAGACGAAAAGGAGGCGGCCGACGAGCTGGCGGCGCACCTCCGCCGATACTTTTCCGAAAGGGACGAGGAGGGTCGCGTTACGGTGTTCACTACTGCGGTGGATTTCCTTTCTAACTACCGCGCGGACTATGACGTGGTGTTCCTGGACATAGAGATGCCCATGCTGGACGGCATGACCGCCGCCGAAAAACTGCGGGCGCTGGATCCGTACGTCATCATCGTGTTCGTGACCAACATGCAGCAGTACGCCATCAAGGGCTACTCCGTGGGCGCGCTGGACTTCGTCATCAAGCCCGTGACGTACTTCGCGTTCGAAACGCTCATGAACAAGGTCATGCGCGTGCTCGGCACGCGCGATGAGAACGATATAGTTATAGGCAGCGCGGGCAACATACGTCGCGTGCCCGTGTCCCGACTGCTGTACGTGGAAGTCGCGCGGCACCGCCTGACTTACCACACCGAGGAGGGCGTGTACGAGGGCTGGGGGAGCCTTTCGGAGACGTCCGAAAAGCTGCCCGCCGAGCTGTTCTCCCGTTGCAACGCCTGCTACCTCGTCGCACTCCGCCACGTCAAGGCGGTTGAGGGCGACAACGTGGTCATGGACAACGGCGACTTATTGAGGATAAGCCACCTCCGCAAGAAAGGGTTCTTGTCCGACCTCGCGGGCTACCTCGGCAGGAGGCAGTGATGTTCGAGTTCTCCGCGCCGCTATTTTATTATCGTCTGGTGTTCCTCGCCGAGCTCATGCTCGCCGAAGGTCTCGCAACGTATACCCTTGCCAAAAGGAAGCGCTTTTTCCTGCGCGTCCTTTTTTGCGTGCTCGCCGTCGCTGCGCTGACGTTCCTGTTGCCCTGCTTCCCGGGCAACGCTGTGTACACGTCCCTGATGTTCCTTATACAGTTCGCCTTCACCATCGCCGCGCTTTACGCCTGTTACGACGAGCCGCTGTTGAACATAATCTTCTGCGCAGTCATCGCGTACACCACCCAGCACATAGCTTTCGAGATATATAATCAGACGGTCACCCTGTCGGGGCTGGGCAACGTGTCCTTCGCCTACGGCGCGGAGGAGAGCGGCGGCAACTACAACGTGTTCACCGCGCTTATATACGCCGGCGTGTATTTCTTCACGTATTGGCTGATATGGGCGTTCGTGGAGCGGCGCATCAGATTGCAGGACGACCTGCGTTTGGACCACATACACCTGTTCATGTTCGTGGCTGTCATCGTCACGGTGAACATTGTTTTGAGCGTCGTCGTCACGTACCTGCCGTACGGCGAGGGAACGGAAGCGCTCCATTTCATCGTGGGCATATACAATGTGCTGTCCTGCGTGCTCGCCATGGGCATACAGTTCTCCATGCTGGGCAAGCACCTCGCGGAAAAGGAGCTGGAGACCGTCCAGGGACTGTGGGAACAGGACAAAAAAGCGTACGAGCTGTCCAAAGAGAACATTGAGCTGATAAACGTCAAGTGCCACGACCTGCGCAAACAGTTGCGCGCGCTGCGCATGACGGGCGGCGAGGTGGACAAAGCCGCTCTGGCGGAGATAGAGCACACCGTCAAGATATACGACGGCGCGGTCAAGACGGGTTGCGACGTGCTGGACGTCATACTCGCCGAAAAGAGCCTGTTCTGCGAGAGCCACGATATCCGCCTGACCTGCATCGCGGACGGAGCGCGGCTGGCGTTCATGTCGCCGCACGACCAGTATTCGCTGTTCATGAACGCCGTGGACAACGCCGTCGAGGCGGTGCGGGACGTTCCCGACAAGGACAAGCGCATCATACGCCTGCGCATAGCCGCCGTGGGCGATCTGCTGTCCGTGCACATGGAAAACTACTGCGACAACGCGGGCGATCTGGTGTTCGTGGACGGCCTGCCGCGTACGACCAAGGGCGACAGCCGCTGGCACGGCTACGGACTGCGCAGCATGCGCCTCATAGCCGAGAAGTACGGCGGGGAACTGACCGCGTCCGTGGAGGACGGCATGTTCCACATGGACATCGTTTTGCCGTTGCCGCGCGACGCCTCCCGACCAATCGGGGAATGAGGCGGTCGAGTGGGGGAAAAGTCATTTACAAGCGCGCCTTTGCGTGCTATCCTCGCATTGTCCGACGGGAAAAGCCGTTCCCGATGCGGATAATACGACAAGGAGAGAATGATAATGGCTAAGGACAAGCTCAAAATGAGCAACAAACGATTCCTGATCATCATGGTGCCCATACTCGTGGTGCTTCTCGCGGCTATCATAGTCGTGACCGCGGTAATGAATTTTTTCGCGCCGCTCATGGATGCGTTTTTGGGTAAAGGTACCAGACACATTATGGAAGTTGAAGGAACATCTGATTGGGACACGCAGTTTTATGATGTAAAATATGACTCATACGAGGATGCTATTAAAGCGTCAACTGCGGCGGCAAAGCGTATAGCGGACGAGGGCATCATACTCATGAAAAATTCCGCTCCCGCGGGCAAGACGACCAAAATCCTGCCGCTTGCGGAGAAAGCGAAAGTCACGCCCTTCGGTTTCCGTTACAACGAACCCGTATACGGCATATACGGCTCCGGATCGATTAATGATGGTATGGCCATGGAAATGATCGGCGGCACGCTGTGGGACGACGATTACAAATCGACCAACCCCGAATCCATAGAGCTCTATCAGGCGATCGAGAACACGTTCACGGTAAACACGACCGTGACCGAGAAGACGAAGAACGCCGAATATAACCGCATCGACGCGGCCGAAGGCACGATACCCTGCCAGGAGATAACCGCGATAAATGGTTGCGCGGGCAGCAATACCTACCTCTACGAATACGCCGCGTCCGTTTATTCGGGTACCGAATCCTCCTGCGCCGACACCACCGGCCTGGTGTTCATAGGCAGAGACTCCAGCGAGGGCGGCGACCTGAAGCTGGACGGCTACGCGGACGGAACGCCTCATCAGCTCACGCTGTCGTCGGACGAGAAGGCGACCATCAAGTTCGCCAAGGAGAATTGCACGAACGGCGTCGTGGCGGTCATCAACGCCTGCAACGTCATGGAGTTGGACGAGCTCGTCAGCGGCGAGTACGCGGTGGACGCCATCGTGTGGATGGGCTATCCCGGCAGCAACGGCAGTCAGTCGCTTGCGGACATTCTCTGCGGCAAGGTAAATCCCTCCGGACGCACGGTCAACGCGTGGGTGTCCGATCTCACCGCCGACCCGTCTTACGCCAACATGGGCACGTTCGTTTATGACGCGGCCGAAGTGGAAGGTTCGCATGCCGTCGGCAACTCCTTCGTGGAATACGAGGAAGGCATCTACGTGGGATATAAGTACTACGAGACCGCCGACGCAGTCGATCCCGACTTCGATTACGACTCCGCCGTCGTGTTCCCGTTCGGTCACGGCCTGTCCTACACCGAATTCGAGCAGACGCTGGATAGCTGCGCGATAGTGGGCGAGAACGTGGAAGTGCGCGTCACCGTCAGAAACAAGGGCGACATCGCGGGCAAGGAAGTGGTACAGCTCTATTACGCCGCGCCTTACACCGAGTTCGACCGCTCCAACAACATCGAGAAGTCCGTCAAGAACCTCGTGGCTTTCGACAAAGTGGAAGTCGCTGCCAACGATTCCGAAACGGTAACCCTCACGTTCCCCGTGGAGGACATGGCGTCCTACTGCTACACCCGTGACAACGGCGACGGCACTCGCGGCGCGTACGTGCTCGAAGAAGGGGATTACGAGATATACCTCGGCAAGAACAGCCATGAGTCCTGGGATTCCGCAACGGTCACGCTGGGCGCGACCGAGTGGTTCGACAATTCCAACCCCCGTCAGTCCGAGAAGGATGGCCAGTCCCTGCTGGACGACAACGGCGAGCCCCTCGGGGTGGCGGCCAACGCCGAGCTCGGCTTCATCGCCGCCACGAACAGGTTCGAGGACAGCAACGACTACATGACCACGCATGCCACCATCCTTACCCGTAAGGATTGGGCGAACACGCAGCCGAAGGCGCCCGAAGGCGAGTCCTTCACCGCTCCCGAAGCCGTCTGCGACGCCATCGACCATTACAGCGCGACCACGTTCGACTATCAGAACGATCCGCTGCTGGGCAACGTGGAGGGCAGCGCTGTTTATCAGTCGACCGCTCCCGTGTCCGCGCAGGACAACGGCATGGTGCTTTCCGACATGCGCGGATTGGACTATTACGACGACTCCTGGGATCTTCTGCTCGATCAGATAGATTACTCCAAGACGGACGAGATCGTCACACTGCTTTACGGCGGCGCATATAACCTCGGCGGTCTTGATTCCATCGGCATGGCGCAGACCAGAAGCGCCGAAGGCCCTTCGGGATTCGGACTGTTCGCACACCTGTTCTACGGTGATACCCGCGTAAATAAGCTTAATCGTATGTGTGGTTATCCGGCAGGTACCGTACTTGCATCCACTTGGGATCCCGAGATGGCGTACCTCAAAGGTTCGTCCATCGGGCAGGAAGCGTTTTGGTTTATAGTCAGCGAGGGGACTTATCTCAACGGCTGGACGGGTCCTTCCATGAACCTTCAGCGCAACGCGTTCAACGGCCGTAACGCCGAGTACTACTCCGAAGATCCCGTGCTCGCGGGCGAGATGGGCGCGCGTGAGATAAGCGGAGCGGGCGACAGCGGCCTCTACACCATCTTCAAGCATTTTGCCATGAACAACATCGAGACCGCCAAGACTCTGGGCGGCGGCATATGCACCTGGGCGACCGAGCAGGCGATGCGCGAATCCTACTTCAAGGTGTTCGAAACTGTGTTCAAGGACGCCCGCCGCGAAGTCAAGTACATCGCCGACGACAACGGCACCGTGGCCACCAAGATAATGAGAGGCGCCACCGCCGTGATGACCTCCTTCAACCGCATAGGCGCGGTGCCTTCCGGTTCCAACTACGCGCTCATCACCGAGCTCCTTAAACGCGAATGGGGCTTCCAGGGCTTCGTCCAGACGGATATGCCCAGCCAGTCCAACAAGGATCAGATGCTGCGCGCGGGCGGCTCCGTGGAGATGAACTCGGGCGCGGCGGCTCCCGCCGACCTCACCAGCCCGACGGCACAGCATCAGATACGCAGGGCGGTGCACGACATCGCGTTCGCGGTGGTCAACTCCAGCGCGATGCAGGGCGTCGCTCCCGGCTCGATGATCTATTACGACATGTCGCCCTGGGCGATCATCCTTATGATAGCCAACATCGTCGTTTACGCTCTGATACTCGCGGGCTTGGTATGGATAGCGCTCCGTCTGGTGGACGCGCGCCGTCACCCCGAGAAGTACAAGGGCAGCGGCGAAAGGATCTGACACTCGGCCGACAGGCCTTAAAGTACCGCGGAGCAAACGCTCCGCGGTACTTATTTTTTGCTTTCGTCCGCGTGAAAATGTAATACAACCTCTTGCCAATCGCGGCGATATGTTGTATAATAAATAAAGTATAGCCTGCATCATACGCGCAGGCGGATGCGTGGAGGCATCTGTGCGAGAAGAGGACGTAAAAGCATTATTGGATAAAGTAAGGGCGACGGGCAAGCGAGTCAAGATCGTTGCCGCGACCAAGACGCGTACCGCGGCGGAGATAAACGAGCTGAAAAAGTACGGCATCACCGCCATGGGCGAGAACCGCGTCCAGGAGCTGCTCGCCAAGTGGGACGAGCTGGATATGCCCGAAGTGCATTTCATCGGCGCGCTCCAGACCAATAAGGTGAAGTACATCGTGGACAAGGTCTGCATGATACAGTCGGTGGACCGCCTCGAGCTGGCGCGGGAGATAGACAAGCGTTGCGCGCCGCTGGGCAAGACGATGGACGTTCTCATCGAAGTCAATTACGGCGGGGAAGAGAGCAAGAGCGGCTGCCGCGCCGAAGACGCGCTCGAGCTTGCGAAGGCGGCGTCCGAGTTCCCGCACATACGCGTGCGCGGGCTGATGACCGTGCTGCCCATAGGCGCGCCCGAAGAGATGTACGTCGGCATGAGAAAGCTGTTCGACAGGCTCTGCGAGGTATGTCCCACGGCGGAATATCTGTCCATGGGCATGAGCGACGATTACGAAACGGCCGTCAGATGCGGCGCCAACATGATACGTCCGGGAACGGCGCTCTTCGGCGCGCGCGTGTACCCGACCGTGAAAGGAGGGGAAAAATGAGCAACGAACGCGACCTGAGCAAGTTCCCGTATTTCGAAGACGCGCACTCCGTCACGCGCCAGGCGGGCACGCCGGACATCCGAACGGACGGTTCGGTCCTTCCGCCCAACATCCCGCGCGACTATCAGAACGTGCTGGTCTACGAGCCGGCGAACTACAACGACGTGCAGGTGCTCATCGACTACCTGAAACGCAAGGAGCCCGCCATAATCAATCTGGAAGGCGTGGATGCGGAAGTGGCACAGCGAGTGCTGGACTTCACGTCGGGCGCGATATACGCGCTCAACGGCAGCGTGCTGCGCATATCAGGCAACATTTTTCTGTTCTCGCCCGAGGGCGTGGGAGTGACCGTACCGCATGAGATCGATTAAATATCCGCCCGCTCGCAAGCAATACATGATCCAATCGCTGGTGGCCGTGCTGGTGATCGCGGTCGTACTCATAGTCGACCTCGTGACCAAAGCGGCGGTGGCGGGGAGCATGGATCGCGGCGACAGCATCACCGTCATCGACGGATTCTTCAACATAACGTACGTGCAGAACACGGGCGCGGCGTGGTCTATGGGCAGCGGTTGCGAAGGCTTCATGAACGTCGTCATCGTGCTGACCTTCGTCATCGTGGCGGCGGTGCTGTTCGTGCTCGCGTACCCCGACAGCCGCAAGAACATGCTGCTCGTCGTGTCGCTCGCCATGGTGTCGTCGGGCGCCGTAGGCAATCTCGTGGACAGGCTCATGCTGGGCTACGTCCGCGACTTTTTCGACTTTGACATATTCGGCTACGACTTTCCAGTGTTCAACGTCGCGGACATCTCGCTCGTCGTGGGCGTGCTGCTGCTCATCGTGTGCATTTGCATATACTTCTTCACGCCCCGTCCCGTGACCGAGGAGCGGGAAAAGAGCGACGGGGAAGACGATCCCGAATGAAACTGCTCGTCGACAAGGGCGAGAAGATACGCCTGGACGTTTATCTCGCCGCCGAAACGGAATACACCCGCTCATACATCAAACAGCTCGTGGAGAGCGGCCGTGTACTGCTCAACGGCGAACGCCCCTCAAAAAGCGGAGTCATGCTTAAGAGCGGCGACGTCATCGACCTCGACCCGCCCGAGCCTTTCGTGGCGGCGGTACCGCGCGCGGACATCCCCGTGGACATCATCTACGAGGACGACGACGTGGCGGTGATAAACAAACAGCGTGGACTGACCGTGCATCCCGCGCCGGGCAACTACGACAACACGCTGGTGAACGCGCTGCTTGCCCGTCTCAGCTCACTGTCCGCCATAAACGGCGCGTTGCGCCCGGGCATAGTCCACAGGCTGGACAAGAACACCACGGGCGTCATGGTGGTAGCCAAGAACGACAAGGCGCACCTTTCGCTGTCCTCGCAGATAGCCGACCGCACGGTGACCAAGATATATCTCGGGCTGGTTGTCGGGCATCTGAAAGAGGACTCGGGCCGAGTGGACGCTCCCATCGGGCGCGACCCTCGCGACCGCAAGCGCATGGCGGTCGTGCCGGACGGCAGGACGGCCGTGACCGAATACGCCGTCGAGGAACGGCTGGCGGGCCACGACCTCGTGCGTTTCCACATACTCACGGGCCGCACGCATCAGATACGCGTGCACGCCGCATACCTCGGTCACCCGATTGCGGGTGATCCCGAGTACGGCAGAGGTCCCGAGCTGGGCGTGGACGGGCAGCTGCTGCACGCTTACAGCCTGACTTTCCGACATCCGACGACGGGCGCGGAGATGACGTTCACCGCGCCGCTACCCGCGGACTTCAAGGCGGCGCTCGACAAACTGCGCGCCGCGGATCGGACATAAACGACAGACTACCGCGCCGAAAGGCGTGAACGAGGATAAGAATGTTAAGAAAAAAAGATCTTCTGGGACTCAAAGACCTGACGCGCGAAGAGTTGGAGGACGTGCTCGCGCACGCGGCCGTGATGAAGGAATCCTTCCTGTCGCGCGAGCCGCTCAACAACCTGCGCGGCAAGTGCGTGACCACGCTTTTCTATGAGAACAGCACGCGCACTAAGAACTCCTTCGAGACCGCCGCCCGTATGCTGGGCGCGCGCACGATGTCCATCGCGGTGGGCAACAGCTCGGTCAAAAAGGGCGAGTCGCTCATCGACACGGGCAGGACGCTGGACGCGCTCATGACGGATATCATCGTCATACGCCACTCCATGGCGGGCACGCCCGGACTGCTCGCACGCAGCGTGCGCGCTTCCGTCATCAACGCGGGGGACGGCATGAACGAGCACCCCACGCAGTCGTTGCTCGACATGTTCACCATGCGCGAGAAGTTCGGCACCATCAAGGGCCTGAAAGTGGTCATGGTGGGGGACATCAAGCATTCCCGAGTCGCGCGCAGCAACCTGTGGGCGTTGGGCAAGCTGGGCGCGGACACCGTCGTCGTCGCACCGCAGACGCTCATTCCCAAGGGCATCGAGGAGCTGGGCTGCGAAGTGTCTTACGACCTCGAGGACGCCATCCAGGGCGCCAACGTCGTAATGGGTCTGCGCATACAGCTCGAGCGCCAGAAGGTCGGCCTTTTCCCGAGCATATCCGAATACAGTTCGGAGTTCGGCGTTACGGCGGAAAAGCTCAACGCCTGCTGCCCCGAAGCGCTCATCATGCATCCCGGCCCCGTCAATCGCGGCGTGGAGATAGAGAGCGACGTCGTGGACGGGCCGAACAGCCTGATAAACGAACAGGTCACGAACGGCGTAGCCGTGCGCATGGCCGTCATGGACTTCCTCGTGGGAGGGGACTGATATGAGCATACTTATAAAGAACGGAACGGTCATCGACGGCAGGGAGATACGCGCGGACGTGTTCGTGGACAACGGCCGCATCATGCGCGTGGGCGACCTGGGCGACGTCGCCGCCGACACGGTCATAGACGCGACGGGTTGTTACGTGATGCCCGGGCTGGTGGACATGCACTGCCACCTGCGCGAGCCCGGTCTGGAATACAAGGAAACGATAGCGACGGGCAGCATGTCCGCGGTACACGGCGGGTTCACGTCCATAGCGTGCATGCCCAACACCGTCCCGCCCATAGACAGCCCCGCGCTCGCGCGGTACGTGACCATGCGCGGCAAGGAAGCGGACTTCGCGCGCGTCTATCCCATCGGCTGCATAACCAAGGGCCAGAAGGGCGAAGAGCTCGCCGAGATGGCGAAGATGAAGGAAGCGGGCATCGTCGCGGTGAGCGACGACGGTCATCCCGTCATGAACAGCGGCGTCATGCGCAACGCGATGGAATACGCCAAGACGTTCAACCTCCTCATTCTCGACCACGCTGAGGACTCCGACGTCAGCGGGGACGGCGTCGTCAACGAGGGCGTGCATTCCACCATAGCAGGCCTGCGCGGTATAAACCGCGCGGCGGAGGAAATAGGCATCGCCCGCGACATCGTGCTCGCCGAGGCGCTGGACGCGCGCGTACACATCTGCCACGTGTCCACCGCGGGCGGCGTGGAGCTGATACGCGAAGCCAAGGCGCGCAACGTCAAGGTGACTTGCGAGACCTGCCCGCAGTACTTCTCCGCGACGGACGAAGAGATATTGTCGTACAACACCAATGCCAAGATAAACCCTCCGCTCCGCGAGGAGTCGGACTGCGACGCGATAACGGAAGGACTGAAAGACGGCACGATAGACGCCATCGCGACCGACCACGCGCCCCACTCCGCGGACGAGAAGAACAGGGAATTCGACCTCGCGCCCTTCGGCACGGTGGGGTTCGAAACGGCGCTTTCGCTGGCGTACACCTACCTCGTCGACACGGGCGATCTGGGCATAACGGACATAGTAAGGCTCATGAGCCACAACCCCGCAAAGCTGCTCGGGCTGCCCATGGTGCACATTCGCCCGGGTTCTATGGCTGACATAGTGGTGTTCGACCCCACCGTCAGCCGCACCGTCAAGGCGAGCGAGCTCGTCAGCCGCGGCAAGAACTGCCTGTACGACGGCTGGATCCTCAAAGGCCGCGTCACTGACACCATCGTGGGCGGCGCGATCAAATACCACTACGGAGCGAACGTATGATAACGGATAAACTTGTTGAGAAGATAAAGGTGACGGGCAACCCCTCCGTCGTGGGTCTGGACACCGCGGCGGAATACCTGCCCGATTATGAAAAATACAGGCACGACACGCGCTCGCTCGCGTCGGCGGTGCTGGCGTTCAACGCCGCTCTGATAGACAAGATCGCGCCCATCGTGCCCGCCGTCAAGGTGCAGATAGCCTATTACGAGGCCATGGGCGTTCCCGGCATGGAAACGTTCGCGCGCACGCTGGAGCTGGCGCGCAGCGCGGGCATGATAGTCATTGCGGACGCCAAGCGCAACGACATCGGCGCGACCGCGAGCAGATACGCGCAGGCGTTCTTCGGCGGCGGCGATTTCGATTGCGATTTCCTGACCGTCAACGGCTACCTCGGCACGGACGGCATCAAGCCCTTCGTGGACGCGGGCGACGACAAGGGCGTGTTCGCGCTCATCAAGACCTCCAATCCCTCTGGCGTGGAGCTCCAGGACATGAAGCTGGAGAACGGCAAGACGGTATACATGCAGATGGCCGAGCTGGTCGAAAAATGGGGCGCGGACAACGTGGGCGTGAGCGGATATTCGCGCGTGGGCGCCGTCGTGGGCGCCACATACCCCGAGCAGGCGCGCGAACTGCGTGCGGCGATGCCGCACACCTTCTTCCTCGTGCCAGGCTACGGCGCGCAGGGCGGGGGCGCCGACGGCGCGGTCGCGGGGTTCGACGCGCGCGGCTGCGGCGGCATAGTCAATTCCAGCCGCGGCATAATCTGCGCTTACAAACAGGAAAAATACAAGGGCATGACCCCCGCCGACGCGGCATACGCCGCCGCGGTGGACATGCGCGAAGACCTCGCGGGTGCGTTGGCACGCAGATGAACGATCACGCGGGCGAAGTCATAAACAACACCGAGATCTGTCCGGGCGGTTATCTTCTCGAAGTGGGGTTCGACCGTCTGCCGCACGTGCGCGGCGGACAGTTCGCCATGCTGGAAGTGCCGCGCGCCGATTGCGTACTGCGCAGACCTTTGGGCGTATGCATGGCGGACGAAGGCTATGCCGCATTCCTCTATCAGGTCAAGGGCGTGGGGACGCGCGCGCTGACGTTGCTCGGCCCGGGCGACGGCATACGCGTAACGCTTCCGCTGGGCAACGGTTTCCCCGACGACGGGGATTACGACTCCGTGGCCGTGGTGGGCGGCGGGTTCGGAATAGCCCCGCTCTACATGACCGCGGCCGAATACGGCGGCAGGGACGTGCGCATATACAACGGTTTTTCCGATCGCCGCGCCGTCATGCTGGAAAAGCAGTTTGCCGCGCTCGGCAAACTGACCGTATGCACGGACAACGGTTCCAAGGGCTATCACGGCTATCCCGTGACCGCGCTCGAAGAGGACATGAAACGCGGCTTTTCGCCCGACGTCATATTCTGTTGCGGGCCCGACCCGCTCATGCGCGCCGTTAAGCGCCTGGGCGAGAAGAGCGGCGTCCCGACCTATCTGTCCCTGGAAACGCACATGGGTTGCGGCGTGGGCGCGTGCCTGACGTGTACCTGCAAGGTGGCGGGACACAACACCCGCGTGTGCAAGGACGGACCCGTGTTCCGCGCCGAGGAGGTGTTCTGATGGATATGTCGGTGGAGCTTTGCGGGGTCAGGCTCAAAAACCCCGTCATCGCCGCGTCTGGGACTTTCGGGTTCGGCAGGGAATACGATGAGTTCTATGACGTGGGCGTCCTCGGCGGCATATCGTCCAAGGGTCTGACGCTCCTTCCGCGCGAGGGCAACGACGGCGTGCGCATCACCGAAACGCCGAGCGGCATACTCAATTGCGTGGGATTGCAGAATCCCGGGGTGGAGGCGTTCATCGAGCGCGAACTGCCCTTCATGCGCGAGAGCGGCGCGGCGGTCATCGTCAACGTCGCCGGCTCGTCGCTGTCCGATTACGAACGCATCTGCGAGCGGATATCCGACTGCGAGGGTGTGGACATGATAGAACTTAACATAAGCTGTCCCAACGTCAAGCAGGGCGGCATGAGCTTCGGCGTGCTGCCGAGCTCCGTGGAAGAGGTCACCCGCGCGGCAAAGTCGCATTGCCGCGTGCCGCTCATGGTCAAGCTCACGCCCAACGTGTCCTGCATCGCGGACAACGCCCGCGCGGCGGAGGCAGGCGGTGCGGACTGCGTTTCGCTCATAAACACGCTTACGGGCATGGCGGTTGACCTTTACGCCCGTCGTCCCGTGCTCGGCAACGTGACGGGCGGCATGAGCGGTCCCGCGGTCAAGCCCGTGGCGCTCCGCATGGTATGGGAAGCGTCGCGCGCGGTAAAGATACCCGTCGTGGGACTGGGCGGCATAACCTCCGCCCGTGACGTGCTGGAATTCATGCTGTGCGGCGCGGCGGCCGTCCAGGTCGGCACCGCCACCATCTCCGATCCTTACGCGATGCCCCGCATCATCGCGGACCTTCCCGGCGAAATGGAAAAATGCGGCATAACGGACATAAAAGACATCATCGGCAAACTGTCGGTGTGATCGCAAATAACGTAAACGGTAGGTAATAACTGATGACAGACAAAGAAGTACTTCAATGCTATGAAAAAACGGGCGGCGTGCTCAAAGGCCATTTCCTGCTCACCAGCGGCAGGCATTCGGATACGTACATGCAGAGCGCCAAGCTCTTCGTGCATCCCGAAGAGGCCACCAAGATAGTGGCGGCTCTCGCCGAAAAGGTCGCGCCCTATAAGCCCGAAGTGGTCGTTTCTCCCGCCGTGGGCGGCATCATACTCGGTTATGAGCTTGCGCGCCAAATGGGACTGACGGACATTTTCGCCGAGCGCGAGAACGGCGAAATGACTTTCCGCCGCGGGTTCGAGCTGAAAAAAGGCGCGCGCGTGGTCGTCGTCGAGGACGTCGTCACCACGGGCGGCAGCGTCAAGGAAGTTATAGCGCTCTGCCGCGCTCACGGCGCGGAAGTCGTCGCGTGCGCGAGCGTGGTCGACCGTTCCAACGGCAAGGTGGAGTTCGACGTGCCTTACGTCCCTCTGCTCTCCATGGAAGTCACCAGCTGGGAAGCCGCCGACTGCCCGCTCTGCAAGGCGGGCGCGGGCGCGCCGTATAAGCCCGGCAGCCGCGGGGTAAAATAACAAGGGAGGTATGGCCATGACCGAACACGGAGGATCGAAGACGCTGCCGGGCGCGATATTCCGTCGCGTCACGGGCGGACTGTTGCTCGTCGCGGCGATCGTTCTCATAGTGGGTATGTTCGTGCCGCCCGTATGGGTGACCGTCACGGGCTTCGCTCTGTTCATGGCGGGCGCGTTGCTCACCGCCGTCCGCATGATCTTCGTCATGATCGGCAGCCGTGGTCAGTCGTCGCCCGAAGCCCGCAACGCCCTCATAAATCTGATCATCATGATCGTGGTATTCGCGCTTTCCCTCGTCGGACTGATCCTCATTGTCTGAGCCGAACGACACGAAAGACCGCGTTCCGTGAAAGCGTAACATTCGACGCCCGTCGGGGAAGTCCCCGACGGGCGTTTTGTGTTCAGCCGAGCCTGCCGTGTGCCGTCGCTCGGCGGCCGTGCGGTCGGTCGCCGCTCACGTCGTAAGCCGCGGGAGCGGGAATCCCGCCGTGAGCGATCACGTACCCGCGCCTGTACAATCAATAACATAATAATGCAAGTATGCTCCGACGCCCGTTCCGACTTCGGGGTCGTCGCGCTCTTTCCTCGGATATCCTTAAAAAAAGACCGTTTTTGAACGTGAAAACGTTCAAAAACGGTCTTTTTATGCTCCGATAATATTATTTATGAAATTTAGCGCATATATTTGTCCACGGCGTCGTTCGGTATTTTTATATGATGTGGATAGCTAATTTCCCAAATTAAGCTTTTAATACTGTAAAAAACATATATTATATCATATAATTTGCGCATGAAATACAAAAAGTATCATGAATATGTTATTTCGAATACTTGACGGGGGGGGGTAATATGTTATACTTAACTATCCTAAATACTTATAATATTGTGGATAAAGCGATGACATTCGACAAAACGCGCGGTGTATAATAGGTGTGACGTCGATAAGATGTTGATAAATATAATAACGTGATAACGTGAAGGGAAAACAGATGAGCAAAGCAAAAAGCAGATCGGAGATAGCCTCCGTCGTAATACTTATAGTACTGGCTGTCATACTTCTGCCCATACTTGCGATCAACCTCACGTTGATCATAAAAGGCAGTATCGACCCCGATACGCCGCCCTCCGTGTTCGGCATCGCGCCCCTTGCGGTCACTTCCGGCTCCATGGAAGGCGACGAGGAAGGCAGCTTTCCCAAAGGCTCGCTCATATTCGTGCGCATACTCGACGACGACGCGCGCGCCTCTCTGGATGAGAACGACGTGATAACGTTCCGCACCGCCGATTCGTTCGTCACTCACCGCATAGTGGGTGTGCTGCGCGGCGACGACGGCGAAACGCTCTCGTACGTGACGCGCGGCGACGCCAACAACGTGAACGACGGCGCGATCCCGAAGGACAGCGTGGTCGGCGTCTGCGTCGCGGCCATACCCGGGCTGGGCGACTTCGCCATGTTTTTGCAGACTCCCGCGGGCATACTCGTGTTCGTCGGCATACCCGTACTGCTGTTCATCGCATACGACGTGACGCGCATCGTCCTTCACAACAAGCGCGTGCGGGCGGAGAACGAGGCGGGCACGGCGGAAAAGGACGAGGAGATACGCCGTCTGCGCGCAATGCTGGAAGAAAAAGAACGCACCGCTCCGACGCAGAGCGACGCGCCGTCGGACAACACCGACGATAACGTAACGCCGTCCGACAAATGACAGAGGTATAAACCAGGTCAGCGCCACACACGACCGGCCTGTTTATATAAATACTTAACTTTTCGATCATAAGGAGGATCACATGACAAAAAGAAAAGGGATAGTGTCCAAAGTGGTTTTAGTGCTGGTCGTTTTGACTCTTATCAGCGGCTGCTTTGTCGGCACTACGTTGGCGCGTTACGCCAGCCAGGGCAGCGGCTCGGCGACGACGAGCGTCGCCAACTGGCGTGTAAGCATTACCGGCGCTGCCGTATCGGACAGTGCGTCAATGAAATTTTCCGATCTTTCGCCGTCTGATGAAAAATGGTCTAGTGGCGTTACCAGGAAGCATTCTACCGATAGAAAACTTGTAGCGACCATTGTAAATGCGGGTGAGGTCGACGCAACCGTCACTGTTAGCGTCGACACCACCGATGCCAATGTGAAGGTCTACGGTCTGGGTAGTGAATCCAATGATGCGAGTGCAACTGAAGTGAGTTCTTGGGGCAAGTACAGCAAAGCGATCGTACTTGGTCTCTTCACCGTTGACCTTTACTATGGTACGACCGAGGGAGCCAGCAATGCGACGAATACTATTACGTCGGGAAGGGCTTTGACTACACTTGGAAAAGGAAATACCTATTACATTTATGCAGAGGTGACCTGGACTACTGCGGACAGTGGTGATGATGGTACCGCGGGCGATGCGCTTGATACGTGGGTAGGCAATAACGTAGGTAGCATAGTTTACAACCTTTCCTACACGGCCGTGCAGGCAAGCGAAGAGCCGGCAGACGCAGGCGCTTGAGCGTATTAACACCCGATAGAACGAATAAGCTGCAAATGATATAGTGGGGAAACTTGCCGTATGCCGCTGCGGGTGTGGCGGCAACGGCATACGCGTGAGTTTTCGCGCATTGCGCGGCGACTGTCGCCGCATACCGCACGGGGCGTGAACTCCCCGAGCGGGGAAAGATCAGGACCTTGCGGTCCCGGAGAAAATGATGTCGGACGAAGAAAGGGACATTACCAATACCGATACGAACGATCCCGGCATTGAGCAGACGGCGGACGGATCATACGCCGCCGAGAACGCGGCGGAAGGTCTGCCCGAGAGCGTGAGCGCGGAGAGCGGCACTGCCGATGAAGCGACGGAAGAGCCGACCGAGAACGTGAGCGCGGAGAACATTTCCGCCGAGAAAGCGGCGGAAATGGCGCCCGAAAGGAACCCCGTTCCCGAGCCTGTCCTTTCGGGGTTCGTGCAAACTCCGCCGAGGACGTTCTCGGAACGAATGGGCGAAGCGGGCTATGTTGCGGGACGGCGGTACGATGCGGTAAAGAACGCATTTCTGTCTTACAGACCCGTCGACGCGCGCAAGACGCGATTGCTCAAAATACGTATGACGCGCAGCGGCGAGACGTTTACGTCCGGCCGCAAACCGCTTGCGAAGCTGTGTCTCGTGGGCGGATATCTGCGTTTGTTCTTATCTCTGGACCCCAAGGCGTACAGCGTGGACAAATATCATCACAAGGATTATTCGGACGTCCTGCGTTACGAGTCATATCCCATGATGATAAAGCTCACGTCGGACAGACAGGTCAGAAACGCGGTGTCGCTCATCGACGATCTGATGACGTCCAACGGCTATGAGCCCAATCCTTATTACGTGTCCGTGGACCGTGCGGGCGTGTTCAACACAAAAACGGTCAAGAGACCGCGCGTCGTTTACATCGAAACAGATTTCGGCAAAGGCGCGGATAAAGCTCCGGAAAAGGAGATAGCCGCGGGCGCAGTTACCGAAGATGCGGACGCCGCGGACAAAAAGGCGGAAGAGGAGCTTGAACCCGATCTGATAGACGTGCGTCTGCCCGGGCGCGCGACCGTGCTGGATAAGCAGGGCGAGAAGATAGGCAAGGTGCGCCACGGCGTGTGGTACGACCTTGCGGGCGACAGCCACGGCGAATTCCGAAAAGAGGACGTCAACGTCTTTTTCTACAAGGAGAAAAAGCGCGCGGGGTATCTTGACGCAAACAACAACGTGCTTACCATGGGTGACGAGTTCATGGCAAAACTGCGGATGTTCCGTTGGCCCGTGCTGATAATCGTCGTCGTGCTGCTAGCGCTCATAACCGCGCTTTCCGTCTTTCTTTCGCTGTACTTCATGTCGGTATCGGGCGACGACTACGCGCCCGTGCTGTTCATCGCGCACGAAGAAGGCACGGAGTGGAGCGATTCGGAGAACCTGCCGGTGTTCTATAACGAACTTTTCGGCGACAGTAAGATAATGCCGGGCATGAAAGGAGCGTATCGCTTTACTTTCGCAAACAACAATCCCAATTCGCTGGATTATTCACTCGATTTCACGGAGGACAACGAATCGGGCATCGATCTCAGATACCGCTTGAAAAGGGACGGCGCATATATCTCGGGTACGGAAGACTACGTCTCCGTCGGAGATCTGGACGCGGAAGGGCTGACCATCGAGGCACATTCCCGCGCGCTGTTCGAGCTTGAATGGTACTGGGAGCATAACGATGAGATCGACACCGAAGCGGGCATGGGCGGCGCGACTTACACGCTCACCATCAACTTTACCGCAACGGTGGGAAGATAACATGAAGGCTGTCAAAACGGTCGGAACGATAATTAAGATCCTGTTGGGCTGCGTCGTCGGAGTGCTTCTCGTTTACAACGTGTACGCGCTCGTGGCGAGGCTGGCGTTCGGCAACGGGATGCCCACTTTCTTCGGGTTCGGGTCTGCCGTCGTGGAAACGGGGAGCATGGAGCCGGAGATAAGCGCGGGCGATCTCATAATCGTTCATGCGGAGGACGGATACTCCGTGGGCGACGTCGTCACGTTCCTTGACGGCGCAAGCGGCAGTTATATCACGCATCGGATAGTGCTCGCGTCCGACGGACATTACGCCACTCAAGGCGACGCAAACAACGTACAGGACGACATCGACGTGACCGACTCCACGATAGTCGGCAAGGTCGTCGCGGTCATACGCGGCGCGGGCGGTTTCGTCAAGTTCGTGCAAAGCCCGCTCGGGATGTTCGTGTTCATAGCGGGCGGCGCGATAATATGGCTGCTTACGGACTTGTTGTCCGGTAAGTTCAGGAAGAGGGAAAAGGAAACAGATGGAGAAAAAGGAGCTTAAAAAGATCCCCATAGTGACATATCTTTTGTATCTCCTGGTCGTGAGCGCGCTGCTTGCGGGCGTTACTTTTGCGCGCTATTCGACGTTTACGAGCGGCGACGTCAGCACGGATATAGCGGGCTTTCGCTGCTCTTATTCCATCAACGACATGTCGTCCAACACTTTCTCGAACGCCGATTACTGGTTGGAACCGGATGACGGCAGTGAGCCGACGCCGCTCAACACCGCGCGCACCGTGCGTTACACGTTGTCCAATTCGCGCGAGGGCATCGTGAGCGAGGTCGATCTTCAGGCGGCGATAAGGCTGTACGCCCCCGCGGAATTCGTCGATTCGCTCGCCGTTCAGCTCGCGTACCTCGACGGCACAACGCCCGTCCCCGTCACGCCGCAATACGTGCTCGGCGATCTGATATATGACGGTACGGCTTATCGTGATTGGGACACAAGCGGATCTAACGGATCAAGCGGATCGTTCAACACTGAGAACTCGAAAAATTACGAAGATCTCGATTACGGCGAACGCACGCTCACCATGTCGGGAGGTATAACCGACACCGACGGCAAACTGTCGGGCAGCGTGTCGGGAGTGTACACCGATAAAGTTAATCACGCGAACGACGGGGTCGAAAACGACATAAATACGACTATAACGATAAGCGCGTCCACGACCACTGCGCGGTACTCCGTGGGGTTCCAGCGCAACGAACGTATGGCCTCGCAGGTGGAGGAAATTGGGTATATTATGGGCGAAAACGCGCCCATGCTCTATCTCGATCTTCAAAAGGACGTGCCGTATTATACCGTGGACATATCCACGCCCGAAATGTTCTTTGAGGCGGGCAACGATACCAGCCGCGTCTTCGTGCTGTACGTGACCGTGGCAAAGCGGATAGCGAGCGAAGATCTCAGCCTGGAGTGGGGCGCGGAAAAGATCGGTAACGATAGTTACAGCGCCGATTATTGGAGTTCTTTGCTCCAAGCCCCCGCATCGAGCACGGACAACAAGTACTATAACGGCGCGCTGGTAACGGGCTATCATTTCGAGCGCGAAGCGGACGTGTATGACGAGAACGGCAGCGTGGTCGGTCACACCACCGTGCGCATAAACAAGATATACGACTATGCCAAAGGCGGATATACGCTGGAGTTCGAACACGTCGCGCCGCTTTCCGAAGGCTCCGATTCCGCGACTATAGCGCACCCTATAAACGAATTTTATGCGGGCACGAAGGATGACCCGGACAGTAATCCTCCTGTCAGTATCGCTCCCATAAAAACAATGGAAACCGTGCAGAATTTGTACGGAAAGTGCTCCAACGGCGGCAAAAGCGGATATATGTCGCTTAACGGATTCACGGACGACCCGTTTGTCGAAAATTATGGTGAGACTGCGGCATTCTACATGCTGTCTCAATCGCTCAGCAAGGGTTATTCGACGAAACTGAACGCTCTCTTTGTCCAGGCGAGCGAAAGTGAGGTGAGCGACCATGCGTGACAAAAGCAAAACCAAGACCATACTTGCGAGCGCGCTCATCATTCTCGCGATAGTCACGTTGTTGACCATATCGCTCACTTACGCGCGTTACAGCGAGGAAATAACGTCGAGCGACGATAGGCACACGGGCGATACCGAATACATCGTCGCGCATCAGCTCGAAGTCAGATCGGTCGAGGAGTTTATCGCCGCCGTCGAAAACGGCTACTCCAACATAAAGATCTCCGACGAAGTCGAAGATCCTCTTGTCATCACGTCGGGAGTCACGGACGTCGGCGCGGATCTTATACTCGACCTCAACGGCCATGAGATCCAGCGTAACAACCGTGAGCCCATGCTCAACGTGACCGAAGGCGTGCGCATGACCATTATCGACTCTTCTTCCTCGCAGAGCGGCTCGTTCTATAACCCCGTCGGCAGCGTGCTGGAAATAAGCGGAGGCACGCTCACCGTCACCGCGGGCATGTTTGAGAGCGGCCCGAGAAAAAGCGAATACAACTCAGCATCGAGCGACGATAAGATCGGCGGCAGCGTGTCCGCGTCCTTAGTTACCGGCACGTATTATGCAAAGAGCGATACGGGGTATACGTGGTACGAAAAAAAATCCATGCCCGTTATAACGCCTACGGTCACAAATACGGGAAAGGTAGATGATGAAAGTAAAACCGTATGGCGCACCAACGGCAACATATATTTCGACAGCTCCGTCAACGATTATTTCGCGGCTGACAGCTATATTTACTATACTTTGTCCGACGGCAGTACGACGGGCTTGACCTTGGGCGCGACCAACAATTCCGCAGACTTTTACTATACTTATAACGTCACACGAAATGAAACGACGGGCGAGTTGAACTATACCACGGCGTCGGCCGAAAATGAAAACGTATTGACCGTTACGATATACGGCTACAACGCCGTCAAAGGCAGGGCAGAACCCGACACGGGCGAAACGCCGAATTATTCCGCCATAGGTATGCACGACGGCAACATGTACGTGCGCGGCGGCTCGTATCACTCCTGGTTCGGAAGCTCTTCCGCTTACGGCTTGTTTGCCGAGGGCGGTTATATGGCTGTGGAGCAAGGCACGTTCGAGGCCATAGAGAACGGCGTTTGCATCAAGTGCGCTTATGCCGCCGACGTCGACACCTCGGCGGAATATCTCCGTATCGCAAGAGGTAATTTCTCTTCCGAAGTGGGCGACACGATAAGCGTCGAGGGCGGCCGCATGATCGTCACGGGCGGGACGTTCAATAAAGACGCGTCCGCATCGTCTATGGTGGACGGCGTGGCGGCGTCCGCATTGACAAACAATGCCGCCATAAACATGGGCGGCGGCGACCTGACTTTGTCCAACGCCGTTTTCAACATAGAAGGTTCGGGCGTGTGCGGAATAATGTCCACGGGGTCGGCGACCCTTAGCGTTACCGCCGCAAGTTTCGATTTCAAAAGCAGCTCCGGAACCGACACAGGCCTTGAGTACGCGAACGCCCGCGGTATATACGCAACGGGCGGCGCAATGACGGTCGTTGACACGACGTTTAATATCGCAAGCTCATCGAGCTACGGTATATCCGCAGGAGAAGAAACGTCCACCGTGGGCAGGACGAACGCAAATGTCAGCATATCGGGCGGAAAGTTTATAATGTCCGGAGAAGCGTCGAGAGGCGTTTCCGTTTCCTCCGGAGAGGTCACGCTGTCGGGTGGCGGAGCCAATCAGAGTACGCCGACCAGATTTTATATCGACCACATTAAAGATTGCTACGGGATATATGCCGCAGGCAATCAATTGACGATCGTCAACGTCGGATCAGCGGAATTTTTCCTCGGTCAGACGGAGACCGAATATACCACTAATACCAATCAGTTCAACGGAGCCGGCGTATATATGAACAACAGCGCTTCCGGTTCAACGGTCATACTCGGCAACGTTAAAATGATAGCGGCGGGCTACGGCGTTAGCGGGGTATATGTCGAGCACGGCAGCGTTTCCGCGTCAGACGATCCGGAAAAAGTAGTAATATTCACGGGCGCGCGATTCACGGGATACGTTTCCGGTAATTCGGCATTCAATACGGAAGAAGGAAGATACTCCATTAAGGATAGCGACGGGTCGTTGAGCTATTTGCTCGATACTATCGCGGCAACGAATGTGAAAGACGGTTACGGAATATATGCCGCGGGGGATATCGTGATTAACGACGCTTTCATCGCGACTTATAGCTCCTATTCCGCAGGCTTGCTCACGAACGGCGGCAACATAACCGTAAAGGGCGATCTGGACGTGGTGGTCGAAATATCGAAAAACGATGACATGTCGGAATTGTCCTCGACCGCGATCTCCACGGAAGCCGGAGACGTGACTCTGAACGGCGTTATGAACAACGGCGCGATCGAACAGACTGCCGACGCCGTAACTCGTATCATAACCGACAGTCTCGGTATCACCGCAAGAAACGGAAACGTCAACATAGCAGGAAAAGAACTCAAATTGAAGTCGTCGCGAGGCACAGCGATATACGTCAACGGCGGTACCTTGACCATAGGTACGCAGATATCCGACGTTGCCACAATATCGAGTGAAATAAAAGACGGCACGCAATGGGTAACGCCTCCCGGCCACGAAGGCGAGAGCACCGTTACCAACCAATATGACGGTGTATACGTCCATGGCGGCTCGCTTACCGCGAACGGCACGTTCAACGTGACGCATAAAGGCTTGCAAAACAATAGCTATTACAATGTTTATCCCGTTAATTCGTCAAACGTTTACACGATCAAGAGCTTTGCGGTGCGGGTGGAGAGTACAACTAATTCTAATAGCAAAGACGTTGTGACTATCAAGTCGGGTACAATAACCAACTCCGTGGGCGGCGGCGTGTCGGTCAGCGGCGGCACTCTTAATTTGGGAGTGGAAGGCGCGGCGGATGGTTCGCTCAGCGTTACGACCACCGGTACAGGCGTCGGCGAAGATGAACAAAATAATAATGGACAGTTTTATGGTAACTGGGTATTCCGTGAAAATCGTACCGGCGGATCGGCCGTCGAAGTGACCGGCGGCAATCTGAACGTATATTGCGGCACGTTCACTGCGGCGCAGGGCGACGGTATATTCGTCAAAGGCGGCAATGCGGTAATAAACGGCGGTTCGTTCAGCGGAAACGATGCATATGTGACATCTACAAATCTTCGTGCAGGTATAGCCGCGTCTTACGCATTTAAAATGTATGGCGGAGAGGTGATCGTCAGCGGCGGAAGCTTTAAAAGCCAGGGTAGCGGTGCCATGATAATAGGTACTTCGGCCAATGATATGGCTAAAGCGACGATAAACGGCGGCGAATTTATAGCCAGCGGGCAGACCGGCTTCAGCGTTTATAACTACGCGGATGTCACGTTCGCGCCCGGCGAAGGGAAGAGCATCACGGTCCAAGGTGTTGCCGCCGGACTTACGATTGAAGGCATCCATAACGGTAATAACTCAATGAGCTACGCCGGATCGGTTATAAACATATCGGGCGGTACGTTTATAGGTACTGGGCCGTCTAATCTGGGTGGCGGCGATGGCATATGGTTCGATAATAAGCATGTTAGAATGAACATAACAGGTGGCACGATTAAAGGGGAAGCAAGATACGGTATTAATATAACCTCAAGCGGGAATGCAGATGACGGCGGTGTGCTGAATGTTTCGGGTGCCACTGTAACAGGACTGACGAGACAGATTTACGATCATAATTTTGGGTGGATACTGAGGCCTGAATATTTCCCTGGAAACAGAGATGGCTATAATTAAAGCCCATAAATGTTCGGTTTATCGTTTCGCTGAATCGGTCGAAATGTAAATGCAATTATAATTAAAAATCAAAAGGCAGACTTACGCATCGTAAGTCTGCCTTTAAACTGCTTGATTATTCTTCTATGTCCTATAAACTGTCCGCCGTCGGATCGCCGCACGTCGCGCGGCGGTATCAGTTGAATATCAGGAAGAACAGAGCGCCGCAGTATGCAGCCGCACCGATGATGTATTTGCCCCAATCCTGAAGCCACTGCCAGTCGTTGCAGAAGGTGAACAGTATGATGAGTATGCCCAGCACGATATAAACGACGCCCATGATGACCTTAAGCATATTGCCTCTGGACATCACGAGGGTATAGATACCGTACAGGATGAGTATCACGCCCAGCGCGAGGAATATCCACTGCGCTATCTGGCTTGCCGCGATGATGAGCGCGAGGCCGAGCACGATCTCCACGATACCCACGATAAGGCTGGTGCCGGAGTTGCGGTATCTGAAATAGTTGACGACCGCGACCACGCCCAGGCAGATGGCGATTATGCCTATGATGCGCGTGATGAGGGGGATGAGGGAAGTGCCGCCCCCGAAGAATATGATGAACGTGCCGAGTATCGCGAGCAGGATACCCACGAGGGTGTCCACTTTCAGGTTCATGGAGAACCCGCCCGCGCTGACGGACGTTCTTTCATGTCGTCTTTGACGTTCGCTCTTGGTGTTTCTGGTTGCCATATAGATCTCCTTATATTGCGTTTTACGCCTTTCGGCGAGATATGCGTATCATCCTTTATCTGTCCGAGGGGACGCGCGGGGTGACGTACAGCGTCTTTGCGCCGAAGTAGTCCACTTTGCCGGGAGCCGCGCCCCGCTGTTTATGCACGTTTTTGGCCTTGGTGTAGTCCACCGGCACGTTTTCCGATTGCCGCGCCTTGGAAAAGAACGCCGCGGTCTCCGCCGCTTTCAGTATGACGGAAGAGGGGACTTCGCGTCCGCGCGCCTTGATGACTACGTGACTGCCGTGGAAGCCCTGCGTATGCAGCCAGACGTCCTCGCCGCGCGCTTCCTTGGTTATCCTGTCGTTCTGTATGTTGCTCTTTCCGACGAGCACGTCGAAACCGTCGATGTCGTACTTACGCGGCTCGCTGACGACCGCCTTTTTCTTCTTGTTCTGGCGGACGGCATAGCCCTGTTCTTCCAGCTCTTCCATCAACTCTTCCGCTTCGTCGGCGTTGGAGCAGACTGCGAGCGCGGTCTCCACGCTCTCGAGATAGTCTATCGCGGCGCGCGCGTCCGCTATCTGCGTTTCCAGATTGGCTATTGTGCGCTTCTTTTTCTGATACCGCTTGAAGTGTTTCTGCGCGTCTTCCTGCGGGGTGGGTTCGGTGAGCTTTATCTCCAGTTCGCCGCCGTCATACCAGTCGTCCACCACCACCGAGCGACTGCCCGGCGCGATGCGGTGGAGGTTGGCGGTTATCAGCTCGCCCAGCTTGCGCTCTTTCTCGAAGTCGCGCGCGCCCTCGCTCTCACGCAAGAAAACGCCCAGCTTTTTGCGCTGTTTGTCCAGCGCCGCGTTGAGCGTGCGCCGCACCGCGTTTTCCGCGGTGGCCTTTTCGCCCGTCTGCGCGCCGTACGCGTAAAACTCGTCCATGGCCGCCGACAGAGTGGGGAAGCTCTTCCGCTCGCCGCTCTCCGTGGCGTAGTCGCAGAAGGAAAAGTCCAGCGGCTTTTCGCCGTCGTAGTAGCACACCGGCCGTATCTCTTCGGCGAGCAGTGCGTTCGCTCCGTCTGCGAGGTTCCCGCCGTCGGAGCGCGCGACGATCTCGCGCGCGGTGGCCGCCGACAGTCCGAGCATGCGTTTCATCATGACGGAGGGCAGGTCGTCCTCGTTGGTGGTCCTGCGTATGTTGTCCGCCGCTTCGCGGTCGACGGGCGCGAAGCGCGAGGGGTCGGAGGGCGGCTCATACGTCACGCCCGGCAGGACGGGGCGTCCTTCGCCCAGCGACACGTGCTTGAGCGCGTCCGTTATCCTGAGCGCGCCGTCGGTCAGCACGACGTTGGAGTACTTGCCCATGATCTCCACGAACATCACTCGTTCCAGCTCTTCGCCGAGGTCGCCGCGCGACGCGATATCCACGCGTAGTATACGCTCGAAGGGCAACGCGGATACCCGCTTTATCTGTCCGCCGCCTATGTGCCTGCGAAGGTGCAGACAGAAGGCCAGCGGAACGTCCGTCGCCGTTATGCGCCGTTCGGTCAGAAAGCACCTCGGGGAGGCCGCCGCCGTGATGAGGAGGTTGCGGTTGGCTCCGTTCGCTCGTATCATCAGCATGAGCGTGCTTTTGTCGCCCATGACGATCTTGTCTATCCGACCGCCCGCAAGCAGACCGTTCAGCTCTTCCGCGAGTTTTCCGTAGTTGACCGCATCCGCGGGCATGTGACACCTCCTTTCGAACACTTATATTTTAATATAATTATTATAAAAAGTAAATCTAATCGAGGGGTATGGCGAGATTAAATTTGCATAAAAAACGCGCTTGCGTCCGGCATTCCGAGCAGGCTAAAAATCGTTTGACTTTGACAACATTATATGATAATATATAACGACTCATAACAGGTAGAAGAAGCTAAAGCCAAGGAGCAGATAATGAAATACACGCTTAACAAAGAGAAAAGTGAAGTAACGCTCTCTTTCGAGACGACGGAAGCGGAGTGGAAAGACGCCGAGATGAAGGCGTACCGCGAGACCAAGGGGCAGTACCGCATACCCGGGTTCAGACAGGGTCACGCGCCCAAGCACATGATCGAGTCCGTATACGGCCCCGCGGTGTTTGCCGACGACGCCATGGACGTGCTCATTCGCGAAGGTTACGAGCTGTTCCTCAGCGAGCATACGGATATCGTGCCTCTCGACCGTCCCACCGCGTCCGTGGACGCGTTCGACGGTAAGTCGCTTAAATTCTCCCTTAAATTCCCCGTGCGTCCGGACGTCAAGCTGGGTGAGTATAAGGGCGTTAAGATCCCCAAGGTGGAATACACCGTCAGCGACGAACAGATCGACGAGGAGCTCAAGCGCGCGCTCGAGCGCAGCGCCCGCATAGAGGACAAGGCGGGCGAGGCCGCCGAGGGCGACACCGTCAACCTCGATTACAGCGGAACGGTGGACGGCGTCAAGTTCGACGGCGGCACCGCGGAGAAGTACAATCTCACGCTGGGCTCGCATACGTTCATCCCCGGTTTCGAAGAGCAGCTCATAGGCGTGAAGGCGGGCGACGAGCGCGAAGTCAAGGTGAAATTCCCCGAGGACTATCACGCCGACGCGCTCAAAGGCAAAGAGGCGGTTTTCGCCTGCAAGATCAACGGCGTCACCACGCGCGTCCTGCCCGAGATGAACGACGAGTGGGCTAAGGACGTTTCGGAGTATTCCACGCTGGAAGAGTACCGCAACGGCATCCGCGAGAATATGGTGAAGATGGGCGAGCGTCGCGCACGCAGCGAGAACGAGAACAACGTCATCAACGCCATCGTGGATAAGTCCGAGGCGGACATCCCCGAAGTCATAATCAAGTCTTACATGGACGACATGCTGCGCGACATGGAGATGCGTCTGTACTACCAGGGCATGAAGCTGGAAGACTACTTCAAGTATATGGGTACGAGCGAGGAAGAGTACCGCAAGGAGCATCACGACGACGCTCGCCGCGGCGCGCTCACCCGTCTTGTGCTGGAAGAACTCATCAAGAAAGAGAACATCACCGCGACGGACGAGGAAGCGGAGAAGAAATATCTGGACAGCATGCCCGCACCCGCGGACGGCAGCGAGAAGCGCAAGCCCGACGAGCGCGAGCTTGAGTATCTCAAGAGCGAGCTGGTGATGGATAAGCTGCTTGATCTGCTCCTGTCCGAAGCCGTATTCGAGGATAAACCCGCGGAGGAGCCTGCGAAAAAGCCCGCAGCCAAGAGATCGACCTCCAAGACCACTGCCAAAAAGTCGGCGAAGGACACCGAGGAAGGCGAGAAGCCCGCGGCCAAAAAGTCCACCCGCACGACCAAAAAGGCGAGCGAAGAGCCCAAGGCCGAATAACGCGGCAAACGGACATAATACGCGCTCCGAATGCGTATAAAACGGTATGGTACGGGAATAAGTATTTTCGGAGGAGAAACAATGTACATCAAAAACGAACTGGTCCCCATGGTCGTCGAGCAGACGAACCGCGGCGAGCGTTCTTATGACATCTATTCCAGAATGCTCGAGGACCGTATAGTATTCCTTAACGGAGAAGTGAACGACGTAAGCGCGAACATAGTCATCGCGCAGCTCATATATCTGGAAGCGAAGGACCCCGACAAGGACATCTGCCTTTACATCAACTCCCCGGGCGGATCGGTCAGCGCGGGCATGGGCATATACGACACCATGAACTACATCCGTCCGGACGTGTCCACCATCTGCGTGGGCATGGCGGCTTCCATGGGCGCGTTCCTGCTCAGCGCTGGAGCCAAGGGCAAGCGCATCAGCCTGCCCAACAGCGAGATCATGATCCATCAGCCTCTGGGCGGCGCTCAGGGCCAGGCAACGGATATCATGATCCAGGCCGAGCATATACACAAGATCAAGAAGAAGATGATCTCCATACTCGCGGCCAACTGCGACCAGCCACTGGATAAGGTCGCGCAGGACGTGGAACGCGACTATTACATGAGCGCGGAAGAAGCTCTTGAATACGGCCTCGTAGACAAGATCTTCGCGAAGAGGGGCTGAAACGAGTGAAAACGTTTGACGAAACCAGGCATTGCGAGTTCTGCGGCAGGAGCGAGAACGAAGTGGGGAAACTCATAAGCGCTCCCAGCGGCGTGTGCATCTGCAACAACTGCGTGGACATGTGCTGCGACCTGCTTTACGACACTCCGGAAGAGCGTCAGGCCGACGTCCTTCCCAACCTGCTCACCCCCATAGAGATCAAGAAGGCGCTGGACGACTACATCGTGGGGCAGGACGACGCCAAACGCGCGCTTGCCGTCGCGGTGTACAACCATTATAAGCGCATCAACTTCAACGCCGGCGCAAAAAAAGGCGACCGCTCCAAGGACGAGCGCGACCACGGCAAGGACGACAAAGGCGAGAAAAAGGACAGGGACATCGAGCTCAAAAAGAGCAACATACTCATGCTCGGCCCCACGGGTTGCGGCAAAACGCTGCTCGCGCAGACGCTGTCCCGCATACTCAACGTGCCTTTCGCCGTAGCCGACGCGACCACGCTCACCGAAGCGGGCTACGTGGGCGAGGACGTGGAGAACATCCTGCTCAAGCTCATACAGAACGCGGACTACGACATCCCGCGCGCCGAGATCGGCATCGTGTATATCGACGAGATAGACAAGATAGCGCGTAAGGGCGAGAACACCTCCATCACGCGCGACGTGTCGGGCGAAGGCGTGCAGCAGGCGCTCCTCAAGATAATCGAGAGCACCGTCGCCAACGTGCCTCCGCAGGGCGGGCGCAAGCACCCTCAGCAGGAGTGCATACAGATAGACACCACAAACATCCTTTTCATCTTCGGCGGCGCGTTCGTCGGGCTGGAAAAGATAGTGGAGCAGCGCCGCGAGGGCAGCAGCATGGGCTTCGGCGGCACCGTGCGCAGCAAGCACGAGGTGAGCGTGAGCGAAGCGCTCAAAGAAGTGCAGCCGCAGGACCTCATCAAGTTCGGGCTGATACCCGAGTTCGTGGGCCGCGTACCCGTCACCGTGGGGCTTACCGCTCTGGACAGGAACGCGCTCGTCGCGATACTCACGCAGCCCAAGGACGCGCTCGTCAAGCAGTACGAAAAGCTGTTTGAGATAGACGGCATAAAGCTGGAGTTCGAGCAGGGCGCGATCGAGGCGATCGCCGACAAGGCCATCGCGCTCGACACGGGCGCGCGCGGTCTGCGCACCATCATAGAGAACGCCATGATGGACCTGATGTTCACCAGCCCGTCCGACAAGAGCATCGAAAAGATAATCGTTACCGAGCAGTTCATGAAAGGCGAGGGTGCCCCCGTCATCATCCGCAAACGCGCGGCATAACGAAAACGTTACAGAAAAAGGAATGCGTCAAACGCGGCGCATTCCTTTTTTTCTATTGCTTTTTCGGCGGATGTGTGCTATAATGCGCCTATGAACGAAAACAACTTTGTCGATAACTATGAGATGCCCATGCCCGAGGCTGAAAAGACTTACATCCTCGTCCTCAACGACGGGGGAGTGCTTTTCCCCGGCCATCTCGGTTCATTCAGCGTCAACGCGAAAAGCTCCGTGTCGGCGCTCATGCAGGCGGTAGAGACCAACAGAGATGTGTTCTTCATTTACAGCAGATCCCCCGAACGCGACGGCGACGCCATCGACTCGCTGCCGCGCATAGGCACTACCGCGCGTATCAAACAACTGATAAAGAATTCCAACGGCGGGCTGAGCGTCATCGCTCTGGGCGTCGAGCGCATGGAGATAGGACAGATAGTGTCGCGCACTCCTTTCCTCGAAGCCACGCTCCGTCCCGTGGAAGCGCCGAAAGAAGACGAGATAATGATCATAGCGCTCAAAAACGCCCTGCGCGTCGCGCTCAACAAGATCCGCAACGTCATGCCCAAGGTGTTCGACCGCGAGCCGGACATGGACGACATCGACGACTTCATCGGCGAGATGGCGGACACGTTCTATGACAACGACGACGAGCGTCAGGCGCTCCTTTCCATCCCGTCGCTGTACGACAGGCTGGAGGACGTGTACGCGCACGTCGAGCGTCGCAGCCGCATAGCCGCGCTCCAGAAGGACATAGAGAACAAGGTCCGCCGCGGCATCGACCGCAACCAGCACGAGTACTACCTGCGCGAACAACTCAAGGTCATACATAAGGAGCTGGGCGACGACGCGGACGAACTGGACGAGTACCGCGAAAAGCTGGACGCCAAGACCATGCCCGAAGAGGCGCGCGCCAAGGCGGAGAAAGAGCTTGCGAAGATGTCCAAGATGCCGCCGTCCTCGCCCGAGAGCGCCGTATGCCGCAGCTATCTCGATCTGATACTCGAACTGCCGTGGGCAGAATCCACGCATGACGAGATAGACCTCGCGCGCGCACGCAGAGTGCTCGACCGCGATCACTACGGTCTGGAAAAGGTCAAGTCCCGTATCATAGAGTATCTTGCCGTGCACGTGCTCAAAAAGGACATGAAGGCGCCCATACTGTGCTTCGTCGGGCCTCCCGGCGTGGGCAAAACGTCCATAGCCCGTTCGGTCGCGGACGCCGCGGGGCGCAAGTTCGTCACCATGTCGCTGGGCGGTGTGCGCGATGAGGCGGAGATACGCGGACATCGCCGCACTTACATAGGCTCCATGCCCGGGCGCATAATAGCGGGCATAAACGACGCGGGCGTCAACAATCCGCTCTTCCTTCTGGACGAGATAGACAAGATGTCCGCCGACTTCCGCGGCGACCCGTCCAGCGCGTTGCTGGAAGTGCTGGACGCCAATCAGAACGACAAGTTCAAGGACCATTACCTCGAACTGCCCTTCGACCTTTCCAACGTCATGTTCATCACGACGGCGAACACGGTGGACAGCATAGACCCGCCCCTGCTCGACAGAATGGAGGTCATCGAGCTGTCAGGGTATACGTACGACGAGAAACTGCATATCGCGCGCAGATACCTTCTGCCCAAGCAGTGCGCCGCCAACGGCGTGCCCGAGAAGCTGATGGAGGTGTCCGACGAGGCCATACTCCGCATCATACAGCGCTACACGCGCGAGAGCGGCGTGCGCAACCTCGAACGCGAGATAGCGTCCGTGATACGCAAAGCCGCGGTCAAGCTGGCAGAGAACCCTTCGCGCAAGCGTAAGTTCCGCGTTGACGCGGACGACGTGACCGACTACCTGGGCAAGGAACGTTTCCCCGAGAGCGAGTATTCCAACGAGGACGAAACGGGCGCGGTCACCGGGCTGGCGTGGACGAGCGTGGGCGGCACGACGCTGGACATAGAAGTCGCGTTGCTCACGGGCGGCAAAGGCGAAGTGCATCTGACGGGCAACCTGGGTGACGTCATGAAGGAGTCGGCGCAGACGGCGCTCTCCCTCGTGCGCGTGCGCGCGGAAAGCCTGGGTATCGATCCCGCCGTGTTCCACACCTGCGACATACACCTGCACGTTCCCGAGGGCGCCACGCCCAAAGACGGTCCGAGCGCGGGCATCACGATAGCCACCGCGATAGCGAGCGCGCTGTCCGGCAGGAAGGCGGCGGGCGACGTCGCCATGACGGGTGAGATAACGCTGCGCGGCAAGGTCCTGCCCATAGGCGGCTTGAAGGAAAAATCGCTCGCGGCGCTGCGCGCGGGCAAAAAACGCCTGGTGATCCCCAAAGAGAACGTCAAGGATCTGGACGACGTTCCCGCCGAGGTAAAGGAGAATATGACGATATGCCCCGTCTCGGAGATAGACGAGGTGTTCGCACTGGCGCTCAGATGATAAAAAACGCTGTATTCATGAGATCGATAGCCGATATCCCGACGTACGAACGGGAAAGCGCGGGGTACGATCTGCCCGAGATATGCGTGGCGGGCAGGTCGAATGTCGGCAAGTCCTCTTTCATAAATATGCTCACGAACAGGAAGAAGCTCGCCAAGACGTCTGCCACTCCCGGGCGCACGCGGCTCATCAACCTTTTCGACATCGACGGGCGTTTCGTGCTTGTGGACCTGCCGGGCTACGGCTACGCGCGCGCGTCCAAAGAAGACATATCCAAGTGGAGCAAGCTGACGGACGGCTACTTCGGCGCGACCAAAAAGCTGGCGCACACGTTTGCGCTGGTGGACATACGCCACGAGCCTTCCGCGCTCGACAAGCAGATGATATCCTATCTCTACAACATCGGGCGGGCGTTCACGATAGTCGCGACCAAGGCGGACAAGCTCTCGCGGGCGCAGGCCGACCGCAACCGCCGCATGATAGCTAACACGCTCAAGGTGGGCGCGGACAACGTGATACTCACGTCCTCGGAAACGGGCGCGGGAAGGGAAGAAGTCCTTGCCCGCATAGAACAAGTTCTCCTGACCCTGCATAGTATGTAACAGGGTCGGGGCGATGCTGACCGATGGAAAGATCCTCCGACGAATGACCGATCGGAGGATCTTTATCTATGTCCTGTTGCAATTCAAACGGAAAGATCGCATTGCGCGTGACGCGCATATGCAACGGCGCGCAGATACGTCGCCGTATCACCGCATCGTTGCCTCTCGGCAACTTCAACCCCGCAGGCAGCACGCCCGACGTCTACATATCCGCAGGCTCTCGGACGCAGGCTACCGTGACGAGCGTGAACGTGACTCCCACCAACGTCAAGAGGTCGCGCGTGTCGCTGACCTATTCGTTCCCCGTGATAGTCAAATACCTCTCGGCGGACGGCACGTCGGGCTGGGCGTCGTCCACGATAACGGACACCGCGGACCTGCTCATCGAACTGCCCGAATGTCCTTACATCATCACCGTGGACGTGGCGTTCTCCTCCCGCACGGGCAGCATCACCGACAACGTCGCGACCGTGACGGGCTGTCAGCTCATTACCGTCAAAGTGCTTACGGAGTGCGACGTGACCGTCAACGGCGCGTGCAGGGTGGAGTACCCCGAAGCCACGCTTACCGAGGACGTGAACTGCTCCGAGCTGTTCTCCAACGGGTAAAAAGTTGATTTTTTTTCGCGGATATGTTAAAATGAAACAATGAATGTATTTGCGATAAGCGACTTTCATCTGTCCGTCAATAATCCCAAGCCCATGAACATATTCGGTCCCGTATGGGAGGGCTATCTCGAGAGCATCGAGCGCAGCTGGTCGGAAAACGTGCGTGAGGACGACCTCGTATTGATAGCGGGCGATCTCTCCTGGGCAATGACGCTGGCGGACGCCGTGGCGGATCTGGACTACTTCCGTCGCCTCGGCGGCAACAAAGTGCTTATACGCGGCAATCACGACTACTGGTGGAAATCCATAACCGCGGTGCGTTCGGTGCTCCCGCCGCACACCTACGCGCTCCAGAACGACGCCGTCCGCATGGGCGACGTGGTGGTGTGCGGAACGCGTTTGTGGACGACGCCCGAACCGGGCAGGCCCCAGGCCCCCGACGACAAGAAGATATACGACCGCGAAGCGCTCCGCCTGCGCATGAGCTTGGACGCCGCCGCGAAACTGCGACGGGAGGGCGACAGACTGTTCGTCATGACGCATTATCCGCCCTTCAACAGCACGTTCCGCCCGACGATCTACACGGACATGATAGCCGAATACGCCCCCGACGCGGTGGTGTACGGCCATCTCCACGGCTCGGGCAGCCGCGCCAAACGCGAGGTATTCGTGTCGGGAGTGCGCTATCTGCTGACGAGCTGCGACCTCATCGGCAACGAGCTCGTGCCCGTGTCCGTTCTCCCGAACGGCGACGATACGCAGTGACGATCGCGCAGCGCTCGATGAGATGGACCATGAACGCAAAGAAAAAGCCCCGCTTTTTCGAAAGAGCGGGGCTTTTGGCGTGCCGTTTAACGGCGTTCGACCGATCGTTTTTTTATTTGTCGCAGGCGGTGTCGCAGGACGTTCCGCAAGTCGAGCATGTGGAGCAGCTCGAGCAGGAAGAGCAGGACGCGCCGTGATCGTGGTCGTCCGGCTCGGCGGAGCGGAAATCGGTGCCGCCCGCTTCCTCTTCCTTCATGTTGCGGAAGGCGACGGACATCATGAGCTTGATACGGTTGACCTGGTTGACTTCGCTCGCGCCCGGGTCATAGTCGACAGCGACGATGTTGGCCTTGTGGTTGAGCTCTTTGAGCGCCTTCATGACGCCCTTGCCGGTGACGTGGTTGGGCAGGCAGGCGAAGGGCTGCATGCATATGATGTTGTTGATGCCCTCGTCGAAGAGGTCGAGCATCTCGGCGGTGAGGAACCAGCCCTCGCCCGCGATGTTGCACAGCGAAACGACCTTGCTCGCCTTTTCCGCCATGACGCGTATGTTGGTGGGGTGGCCGAACTTGGTGCCTTCGAGCGCCTTTATCATGGGCTTGCGGAAGTGCTCGACGAGGTTGATGAGGAAGCTGTTCATGACCTTGTGCGACCACTTGCCGTCCAGATAATCGTGCTTGACCGTGGAGTTGTAGAAACCGAACATGAAGAAGTCCAGCATGTCGGGGCAGACGACTTCGCCGCCCTCCGCCTCGATGAGCTCCGCGACGTGGTTGTTGGCGCCGAAGTGGTACTTGACGAGTATCTCGCCGACGATGCCGACGCGCGGTTTCTTGACGTCCAGGAGCGGCAGTTCGTCGAACTCCTTGACCATCTTGCGGACGATCTTTCCGAACGTGCGGTGCCTGTTGTGGCGCAGCTCCTCGGAGATGATGTCCACCCATTTCTTATAGAGCGCGTTTGCGCTGCCCTTGACCTTCTCGTACGGCCGCGTGCGATAGAGCAGACGCATGGTGACGTCGCCGTACATCGTGGAGTAGATGAACTGCAACATCAGTTTGAGGTTGACGGGGAAGCCCTCGTGCTTTTCCAGTCCGACGAAGTTGAGGGAGATGACGGGGACTTGCTGCATGCCCGCGGCGCGCAACGCCTTTCGTATCAGCGTTATGTAGTTGGACGCGCGGCAGGGTCCGCCCGTCTGCGTTATGATGAGCGCGGTGCGATCAGGGTCATATTCGCCCGAAAGCATGGTCTCCATCAGTCCGCCCACCGTGATTATGGTGGGGTAGCAGGCGTCGTTGTTGACGTATTTCAGACCGACGTCTATGGCGGTCTTGGTGTCCTTGACCAGCGCGACGTTGTATCCGCACGGCTCGAGCGCCGCCTTATAGAAGGTCATATGGAAGGGAGAGAGGTTGGGCGCGATGATGGTGAAGTGTTCGTCCTTCATCTTCTTGGTGAATTCCTTGAACCATTTCACGTCGCGCGGCTCGTGGTGTTTGATGTTGCGCTCTCTGCGCTCTTCCATGACGGCCATGAGCGAGCGTATCCTTATCCTCGCCGCGCCGAGGTTGTTGACCTCGTCGATCTTGAGGACGGTATAGAGCTTGTTCGCGGCGAGCATGAGCTCCTGCACCTGGTCGGTCGTGATCGCGTCACAACCGCAGCCGAAGGAGTTGAGCTGTACCAGCTCGAGGTCCTCGCGCTCGCGCACGAAGTTGGCCGCGCTGTAAAGACGGGAGTGGTACATCCACTGGTCGAGCACGCGTATGGGGTGCTTGACCTTGGAGAGGTGGGACACGCTGTCCTCGGTGAGCACCGCAAACCCGTAGCCGTTTATCATCTCGGGAATGCCGTGGTTGATCTCGGGGTCGAGGTGGTACGGCCTGCCCGCGAGCACTATGCCGCACTTGCCCTTTTCGTCCAGCAGTTTGATGGTCTCTTCGCCCATGCGGCGGATATCCGCTTTGAAGCGCGCGTCCTCGGCATACGCCGCCTGAACGGCCGCCTTTATCTCGCGCTTGGGTATCTCGGGGAACTCCTCTGCAAGACGCTCATACATGCGTTTGGGCGTCGCGATGGGGAGGAAGGGGCACATGAACTTCACGTCGTTCCCGAACACCTCGCCCATGTTGTTGCGTATGACGTCGGGGTAGGTAGCGACGACGGGGCAGTTGTAGTGGTTGTCCGCCGTGGGGTCCTCCACCTGCTCGTACGGCATGCCCGGATAGAAGATGAACTTGATGCCTTCCTTGACGAGCGCCGCGATGTGTCCGTGCACCAGCTTGGCGGGGTAGCACACCGACTCGCTCGGCATGGTGTCTATGCCCATGTCGTAGATCGCGCGGGAAGAGCGGGGCGAAAGCACCACTCTGTAACCGAGCTTGGTGAAGAAGGTATGCCAGAACGGGTAGTTCTCATACATGTTGAGCGCTCTGGGCAGACCGACCACGCCGCGCTTGGCTTCCGCGAGGGGCAGGGACTTATAGTAAGCGAACAGTCGCTTGTATTTCTTTTCGTAGAGGTTGGGAAGCGGATCGGGCTTCTCGATATGTACGTTCTCCTCTTCCGCGCCGCGTTCGCAACGGTTGTTGGTTATGAACCTGCGCCCGTCCGAGAACTCCGTGACGGTGAGCAGGCAGTTGTTGCCGCACTTGCCGCAACGCTTGGTGTGCTTTGCGAACGTGAAATCTTCCAGCTCGTGTTTGGAGAGTATGGTGGACTTGCCGCAGCCGTCGTAAGTGTTGCGGCTGATGATGGCGCAACCGTAAGCGCCCATCAGTCCCGCCTGAGCGGGTCGCACGACGTCCCGTCCGCTGACCAGCTCGAACGCGCGGAGCACGGACTCGTTGAGGAACGTGCCGCCCTGAACGATGACCTTGTCGCCCATTTCCGAGAAGTCGCGCATCTTGATGACCTTGAACAGCGCGTTCTTGACGACGGAATACGCCAGACCGGCGGAGATGTCGCCCACGCTCGCGCCTTCCTTCTGCGCCTGCTTGACGCGGCTGTTCATGAACACCGTGCAACGCGAGCCCAGATCGACGGGGGAGCGGGACTCCAGACCCTTCTTGGCGAACTCTTCGGCGGTCATGCCCAGCGCCGCAGCGAACGTCTCGATGAAACTGCCGCAACCGGAGGAGCACGCCTCGTTGAGGAGCACGTCCGTGATGACGCCGTCCTTTATCTTCATGCACTTCATGTCCTGACCGCCGATGTCCAGAATGAACTGAACGCCGGGGAGGATGACGTTGGACGCCGTCTGATGCGCCATGGTCTCTATCTCACCACGGTCGAGTTTGAGCGCGTTCTTGATGAGGTTCTCGCCGTAGCCGGTGACGCACGCTCTGCCTATGTACGCCTCGTCGGGCATGAGCGAATATATCTCTTTGAGTATGCCCGAGACCGTTTTGAGCGGGTCGCCGCCGTTGGAACCGTACCACGAATAGAGCAGGCCGCCCTCGGTGTCGATGAGCGCAGCTTTGGTGGTGGTGGAACCCGCGTCTATGCCCAGGAAGCAGGGGCCTTTGTGCAGTTTGATGTCCGCGAAGGGTATCTCGGTCTTGGCGTGACGCGCGCGGAAGGCCGCAAGCTCTTCCGCGTTCTCGAAGAGCGGGCGCAGTCTCTGGACCTCGTGGCTCTCCATGTTGCGGAGCTTTTCAAGGTCGGCCTCCACCTGCTCGGCGGTGAACACCTTTTCGGCGGAGAGCGCCGCGCCCAGCGCGTTGAACACCTGCGCGTCCTCGGGGAATATGGCCTCGACGGGGTGGAGGGTCTCCACGAACCTGTGTCCCAGCTCGGACAGGAAGTGCAGAGGTCCGCCCAGGAAGGCTATGTGTCCTTTGATGGGCTTGCCGCACGCCAGACCGGATATGGTCTGATTGACGACGGACTGAAAAACGCTCGCCGCGATGTCTTCTTTCGCGGCGCCGTCGTTGATGAGCGGCTGTATGTCCGATTTGGCGAAAACGCCGCAGCGCGAGGCGATGGGGTAGATCGTCTTGGCATTCTTGGCGTATTCGTTAAGCCCCTTGGCGTCCGTGCCGAGCAGGCTGGCCATCTGGTCGATGAACGCGCCCGTGCCGCCCGCGCACGTACCGTTCATGCGCTGTTCGACTCCGCCTTTGAGATAGGTTATCTTGGCGTCCTCGCCGCCCAGCTCAATGGCGACGTCCGTCTGGGGGATATACTTCTTTATGGACTCTATGCCCGCTATGACTTCCTGCACGAAGGGTATGTCCAACCACTTGGATACCGATATGCCGCCGCTGCCCGTGACCGCGAGCGCGAACTTGTCATAGCTCTTTATCGCGCGGGAGAGCACCGTACAGATGGTGGACTTTATGTCCGAGTAGTGTCTGTCGTAGCTCGTGTAAAGGCTTTTTCCGTTTTCGTCGATGACCGCCGTCTTGATAGTCGTCGATCCGACGTCCAATCCTATTCTGTATTTTTCCATAAGCACCCGTTATTATAAATATCAAAGATTAACTGAACTTAAAATCCCGAGCCGTTGTCGGGAAAAAGGCACATAATATATATATTATAAATTTTTCCGAGTATTTTGTCAACACATCGCGCGCGAGTTTTGCCCGTCCGCGCTTTCCCAACGCTTGCGGACGGAACGCGGATGTGTTATAATCCGTTTGAGAGGATATCCGCGTGGCCGCGCGGCGGTCAGTCGCTCCGCGTTCTCCCGTAAATAAGGAAGCGCGGCTGGAACGCAGAACGCCGGAGGCGGCCGGAGTTTTACAAAACTTTAACAGAATTTTAGCACGACGTTAACGCGCGCGTGTTAACATATGACGGATACAAGGAGGACGGACGATGGCGCGACTGCTCATAGTGGAAGACGACAACGATCTCAATAAGCTGGTGTGCGCGCACCTGCGCGGGTGCGGACATCAGGTCACGGGTTGTGCCGACGCTCTCGATGCGCTCGAACGAATGAAGGACGAAAAGTACGACCTTATAGTGAGCGACGTCATGATGCCCGACATGGACGGCTTCGAGTTCGCCGAAACGGTGCGCTCGACCGACAAAAAGATACCGTTCATGTTCATGACCGCGCGGGACGACATACGCTCGAAGACGCGGGGCTACAACATCGGCATAGACGATTACCTCGTCAAGCCCTTCGACCTCGCCGAGCTGTCCATGCGCGTGGACGCGTTGCTCCGCCGCGCGGGCATAGAGCGTTCGCGCAGGCTGGAAGCGGGCGACCTCGTCATGGATCTGGACGAGCACACCGCTTACGTGCGCGGGGAAGAGCTGCCGCTCACCGTGCGCGAGTTCGACATCCTCTGTCATTTGCTGTCCTATCCCAAAAAGACTTTCACGCGCGCGCAGCTCATGGACGCGTTCTGGGGATACGACGCGTCCGCGTCCTCGCGCACCGTGGACGTGTACATGGCTAAACTGCGCGAGAAAACGGCGACATGCACGGGTTTCGAGATAGTGACCGTGCGCGGGCTGGGTTATAAGGCGGTGCCGAAATGAAAAAACGCGAACGTTCGGGGAACGCTTTCCTGGGCTACCTGGGATTTTTCGTCATGACGGCCATTACCGTCACCGTGGCGGTGCTGATATACGGCGCGGTGTCGGAGGCGGTGGAGGACCGCGCGATCATAGCGGGAGTCATGCTCGCCGTGGTATGCGGGCTGGCTCTGCTGTGTACTCTGATAGACATGGTACGCCGCCGTCTGCTCGTCGACAGGCGCGTGCGCCGCATACTCGACGCCACCGACCGCATCACTTCGGGCGATCTTTCCGCGCGCGTCAGCCCCGCTCACGAGTACGGGAAATACGACGTTTTCGACCGCATCGGTGAGAATCTCGACCGCATGGCGAGCGAGCTGTCGAGAACGGAGATGTTGCGGGACGACTTCGTCGCCAATGTTTCGCACGAGATAAAGACCCCGCTTTCCGTTATCCGCAACACGGCGGAGGCGCTCTCGGACGGCGACCTGACGGACGCCGAACGCGCCGAGCACCTGCAAACGCTCATGACCGTGACGGGCAGGCTCACGCGGCTGGTCACGGACATACTGCGCCTTAACAAGCTGGAAAACAGGGAGATCTTTCCCGAAAAGCGGCGCGTGGAGCTGGGCGAATCCGTGCGCCGCGCCGTCCTCGGGTACATGACGGCCATGGAAGAAAAGGACATCGAACTCGACTGTGACGGCATCGAGGACGTGGCGGTATCGTCGGACGAGGACATGCTCGCGCCCGTATGGAGCAATCTGCTGTCCAACGCCGTCAAGTTCACGCCGCGCGGCGGTAAGATAACCGTGCGCGTGGGCGAAGAGAACGGCAAAGCCGTGGTGTCCGTGCGCGATACGGGTTGCGGTATGTCTTCCGAAGTGGGCGAGCACATATTCGAAAAATTCTATCAGGGCGACTCCTCGCACTCGGGCGAGGGCAACGGCCTGGGGCTTGCGCTCGTAAAGCGCGTGATCGACATACTGGGCGGAAAGATAACCGTGCGCAGCGTTCCCGGCGAGGGCAGCGAGTTTATCGTAGAGGCGGGGGACGTTCTTCGTTGAAGGGCTTTTTCAAAAAGATATCCGGATTCCTGCATGAGCCGCACCCCGTGTTCGTCGTGATCTCGTACGCGGTGTCGGCGGGCGTCATAGCGCTTGCCGTTCTGCTGACCGTGTCCGAGGATCTTTCCGAGCTGCCCGTGACTTACGCGGTGTACGTCTTGGCGGCGGCCTGTCTCGCTTACGTGATATATTCGCTCGTGCTCGTGGTGCCGCGTCTGCGCCGCTACGTGCGCGAAAAAGCGGGCAAATGCACCGTGACGCGCGGCATCATGGGGGATTACGACTATCGCACGCTGGCGTTCGCCGTGATGTCCTCCGCCGTAAGCCTGGGCATGATGGGGCTGAACCTCTTCATGTCGATATACTTTCGGTCGCTGTGGTACGGCTGCCTCGCGGGGTATTATCTGGCGCTCGTGGCCGTTCGGCTGACGGTGCTGCTCGCGGGGCGCAGGATAAACGCGCGTTCCGCCCATCCTGAAACGGCGCGCGTTAAACTGTACGCGGCATGCGGCGGTATGCTCATACTGCTCAATGCGGCGCTGGCGGCGGCGGTTACGCAGTTCATAACGGTCAGCCGCCCGTTGCCCTATTCTGAGATGATGATATACTCTACGGCGGCGTACGCGGTCTATAAGCTGACGCTCGCCATAATCAACATACGCAGATCCAGACGCGCTTCCAATTATCTGACGCGCGCGCTTCGCGACGTCGGGCTGACGGACGCCTGCGTGTCGCTGTTTGCCATGCAGATAGCCATGGTGGCAGTGTTCGGCGAGGGTTCGGAAGACATGTTCGTAATGAACGTCGTCGTCGGGTTCGCGGTGTGTGCGCTCACGATGCTTTTGGGCGTGTACATGATAGTCAAGGGCGTTCGTGAAACGCGCAGATCAAGGCGCGCCGGTGCGTCGGAGGAAACAGACGATGAACAGACGTGACGGTTTTGAATATACTTACACCTCTCTCGGCGAGAGCGGCAGGCGGGAAGTGGAGCGACTGATGGCGGACTATCGCACATCGGACGACCTCGCACGGCTCCGTATGCTGGACTTTAAAGCCAGGCGGTTGCCCGCGCTGGTCGCCACGCTTATGGGCACGGCGGGCGCGCTCGCGCTTGCCGGCGGGATCGCCATGTCGCTGATGCTCTCCGCCGTCCCCGGCGCGTTGCTCGCGGCGGCGGGCGCGTGCGTGTGCGCGGCGGCTTACCCCGTGTACGTCCGCGCGCTGAAACGAGGCAAGGCGAAGTACGGCGAGGAGATCTTGCGACTGACGGATAAGCTGCTCGGCGATGACGAAAAGGGAAGTTTTACAAAAGATTAACAAAACTTTTACCTTGCCGAAATAAATGTTTTACCGAACGGTAACGAAAGCGCGTTATAATGTGGGTACAAATTCGAAAGGAGACCCATCATGAAAGAACAGGAAAGAAACATCGTGGAAAGCATTCGCGAGGAGTACGCTCCGCGCGAGGAAAACGACTTCGACAAGCTCAGAAGTCTGGATCGCAAGGTCCGCATGCCCGCCGAAGTGCTGGCGTACGTGCTCGGCGTGCTGGGCGCGCTCGTGCTCGGAGTGGGGATGTGCATCGCGCTCCAGGCGATAGCCGCGCCCGTCGCGCTGGGCATCGTCGTGGGCGTGGCTGGTATCGCGATCGTGTCGGTCAACTATCCGATATATCGCGCCGTGCTGAACGCGCGCAAGCGTAAATACGCTTCCCGCGTGCTGGAGCTGGGCGACAAACTTCTCAATAAATAAAATACGATTATTCGTCGGGCATGGCCGGATGCTCGCAAAAAGCCGCGGAAAACTCCGCGGCTTTTTGCGTGTTATGCGTGACATAGTGCTTTTCGGGTACGGAATTTCACTCGCGCGTCCTTGACTTTCGGTCTGCCGTATGGTATCATAAGCCGTGGATGGCGTCGCGCTTGCCTCGGACCGAGCGGCAAGCCTCGGCATACGTCGTCCGCGCGGGAGCGGACCTGCGCTTTTATTTTGCCGAAGAGGCGTGATAAAGGGCATGTTGAAGGCATTTATAAAATACGCGGCGCAGAGCACGCTGGGCATGCTCGCGATATCCTGCTACATACTCGCGGATACGTTCTTCGTGTCGCTCGCCATGGGCAGCGACGGTCTTGCCGCGCTCAACATCGCACTGCCCGCGTACGCGTTCATAAACGGCACGGGGCTGATGCTGGGGATGGGCGGCTCCATACGCTCCACCGTGCTGCGCAGCCGAGGAGAAAACTCGAGCGCCGACGCGGTGTTCACGAACACGGTATACCTCGCGGCGGCGTTCTCCGTTCTGTTCGTGCTCGCGGGGCTGTTTTTCTCTCGTCCGCTGGTGACCGCACTCGGCGCGGACGGCGCGATATATCCGCTCGCGGAGATATACCTTCGCATCATGCTGCTTTTCGCTCCCGCGTTCATATCCAACGACGTTCTGCTTTGCTATACCCGCAACGACGGCAATCCGCGCCTCGCGATGGTCGCTCAGATGTCGGGCAGCGCGGCCAACATACTGCTGGACTACGTGTTCATGTTCCCGCTGGGCATGGGCATGACGGGCGCCATACTCGCGACGGGCGGCTCGCCGCTCATCGGTATAACGCTCATGCTCGTTCGCGTGGTGCGCGGCAAGAGCGGGTTCCGACCTGTGCGTGTCCCTCCGGACATCCGCACGATAGGCAGGCATTTCACGCTGGGCGTTCCGTCGCTCGTGGAGCAGTTCTCTTCGGGCGTGGTCATGATAGTATTCAACAACATCATACTCGCCGCGGCGGGCGACAAGGGCGTGGCGGCGTATGGCGTGGTCGCCAACATTTCGATGATAGCCGTGTATATGTTCGCGGGCATAGCGCAGGGGACTCAGCCGCTCATGAGCAGGGCGTACGGCGAGGGCAGGCGACGCGATCTCACCACCCTGTTGCGCTACGCACTCACGGCCGCCGTCGGTCTGGGCGCGGTAGTGTACGCCGCGCTGTTGTCGCTCGCGCCGCAGGTTGCGGGAATATTCAACAGCGAGGGCGACGCCGCCATGCAGGCCATGGCGGAAACGGGCATACGCCTGTACTTCGCGGCGCTGCCTTTCGTCGCGTTCAACGTCGTCACGTGCGCGTTCTTTTCCGCGCGCGAAAGGGCTTTGCCCGCTCAGGCGATATCCGTCGCGCGGGGGTTGGTGATCATCGTGCCCATGGCGTTGCTTCTGTCCTTCGTGTGGGGCATGACGGGCGTTTGGCTGGCGTACCCGACGACCGAGGCGCTCGTCGCGGTGGGAACGCTCGTACTGCTCGTGCGCGAGTGCGGTCGTGTCGCATCGTCCGAGGAAAAAATATCGTGAGAGCGTAAAAACGGATAAAAATCGATAGCCAAAATCCGCGGGATATTGTATAATGTTTGGGTAAAGTCAAGGAGCTGTCAGGCTATGGAATATGTTTACATATTGCTCCTGCTCGGCGTGGTGCTCGCGCTGTGCATATTCGTCAACAGGGTGACAGATCGCCTGAAAGTGCCGTCGCTGCTGCTCTTCATCGGGCTGGGCATCGTGTTCGGCCTTATCTTCCGCGCCGTCGGCATAGGCAATTTCACCGATTACGGACTGGGCAACGTCGTGTGTTCGATCTGCCTTGTTTTCGTCATATTCTACGGCGGTTTCGGTACCAATTTCAAGGCCGCGCGCCCCATAGTCCCGCAAGCGCTCCTGCTCTCTTTCGCGGGTACGGCGATGACCGCGGGTCTTATCGGTTGCTGCGTATATCTCATATTCCATGCGGTGCCGTTCCTGGGCGGCATAGGCTGGACGGAAAGCATGCTGATAGGCTCCGTCATCAGTTCGACGGACGCGGCGTCCGTGTTCAACATCCTGCGTACCCGCAGGCTCAACCTCAAATACAACTCTTCGTCGATGCTCGAAATGGAGTCCGGCTCGAACGACCCCGTGTCGTACATGCTGACCGTCATATTCGTCGCCATGCTCTCCGTTCAATACGGCTTGTCGGGCGATCAGGTATCGGCGGGCGTGGTCGTGGGCATGATCGCGTCGCAGATCGGTTTCGGCGCGATAGCGGGCGTGGCGTTCGGGCTTTTGGGTATCCTCGTGCTCAAACGTTTCTCCTTCAACATGGGACAGGGCGGCACGCTGTTCATCGTCGCCATCGCGCTCGTGACTTACGCGCTTCCCACGATGCTCCCCGGGGTATTCAGCGGCAACGGATATCTGGCAGTGTATATATGCGGAATCATGATAGGCAACGCGCGCATACCGCAGAAACGGGACAGCGTCAAGGTGTTCGACGCGATAACGGGCGCGGCGCAGATGATGATATTTTTCCTGCTGGGACTGCTCGCGACGCCAGAGTGGCTGGTGCGTCCCGAAGTATTGCTGCCAGCAGTTCTCATATTCGTCGCGATGACGTTCGTCGTGCGTCCCGTCGTCGTGGGCGGCCTTCTCGCGCCCTTCCGCGCCAAAGCACGCCAGATTGGCATAATATCCTGGTCGGGACTGCGCGGCGTGGCGAGCATAGTGTTCGCCATCTACGCGCTGGGGAACCTGGGCGTGTCGACGTTGCCTTACGACCTTTTCAGCATCGTGTTCGTGCTCGTCATAATATCCATATCCGTTCAGGGCTCGTTGCTCCCGCTTATGTCGCGCAAGATGGATATGCTGGACGCGAGCGAGAACGTCATGCGCACGTTCAACGACTATCAGGACGACAGCGAAGTCAGTTTCGTCAAGGTCGTGATAGGAGATAACCACCCCTGGGCGAATAAAAAACTGCGCGACTGCGTCATGCCGCGCGAGTTCCTCGTGGTGCTCATAGTGCGCGGCGACGAGGTGCTGGTACCGAACGGCGAGACCGTCGTGCATCCGGGCGACCTGCTCGTGACCGCCGCTCCCGAGTTCGAGAACAACGAGGAATTCAACATGTTCGAGGTGTACCTCGGTAAGAACCACGAATGGGTGGGCAAAACGGTGCGCGAGCTGCGTATGCCGCACGGTACTCTCATCGCCATGATCAAACGCAAAAAACAGACGGTCATACCGTTCGGCGCGACTCGTCTGATGGAGCAGGACACGCTTGTGTGCATAAAGCTGAACGCCGGCACGGAAGAGCAATCCGCCGTTTTTGCCGCAGGCGACGGTCACTGAAAAGACATTTTATGGCTCGAAAAAAGCGGGATCGGAGATCCGTTCCCGCTTTACGTTTAGTCGTCCTCTTGCTCTCGAGCGATCCGATCGGAGCATATCGCCGCGATGCCGTCGGCTATCCTTTTTTCGACGTCCTTGAAATGACCGCCGGGCACGGACCTGAACGTCGTGTCGATGCCCAGTTTCCGAAAGTGTCCGACTATCTCGTCCGTGCGTTCTCCGACCGTCCCGAACGCGCCGCGCGACGCGCTTTCTTTGTCGCCCAGTGAAAAATACAATTTGTCGGGTCGGGCGACGAGCGGGTGACCGAGCACGTGATCCACAAGCTCGGGGTACCACAGGGAAGCGGACATACACGCCGCCCGCGAAAATACGTCCGTGCGATAGAGCGAATAAAGCGCGAAAAGCCCGCTGAGCGAATAGCCGCATATGCCGCGCCAGGAATGCGCGGGCGCGTGTTGCTCTGCGTTCGGAATGATGTCTTTAAGCATGAGCGCTATGAGGTCGTCCGCTCCTCCCGCGAACGGCTTTTGTCCGCCGAAAACGGCGGGAGCCGGCCAGGGGGTCATGTCACGGTCGGGGTCGTCTGACGCGATCGTGACGAGAGTGCAGTCGGCAGCGCCTTCTTTTTCCATGGCCGCGCGCAGGGAAGGGCCCTCTTCTCCGAACGTGACGATGTATATCATCGGTCTGTTTTCCGATGTCGCGGGGAACACATCCACCCGTTTGCCTTTTGTTTCGAACGTATACATCTGTTCACCTCATGCCGCCGAACGGTAAAAGAAAAACACAACATATCGCAACGCTCTGCAATACATTGTGTTTTTTGGTGCGGTTGACAGGACTTGAACCTGCATGGTCGCCCACTAGAACCTGAATCTAGCGCGTCTGCCAATTCCGCCACAACCGCAAGCTTTTGAAGTATAGCATAAGCGCGGGGGATTGTCAAACGATAAGAGGGTATTTTGCGAGTGTTTCGCAAAAAATTCATGCGTATTCGTTGACGATTTGAGCCTTACAATGTATAATGGATTATTCCGAGGAGATAAAGACATGGAATACAAAAGATTCGGAAACAAGATACTCGTACGCGTGGACAAAGGCGAGGACATCGTGACCGCGCTCAAAGCGTTGGCGGCCAAAGAGAACGTAAGAGTGGCTTCGGTGTCGGGGCTGGGCGCGGTGAACGACGTGACCGTGGGGCTGTTCGTGACGGGTGAAAAGACCTATCGCTCCAATCGTTTCACGGGCGACATGGAGATAGTGTCGCTCACTGGCAGCGTGACGAGCATGAAAGGCGCGCCCTATCTGCATCTGCACATGAGCGTCGCCGATCACGACGGCACCGTCGTGGGCGGGCATCTCGACCGCGCGGTCGTGAGCGCCACCTGCGAGATAATGCTCGACGTCGCGGACGGGAGCGTGGACAGGGCGTTCGACGCGGACATAGGGCTGAACCTGATCCGATTCTGAGCGGGAAAAGGACATTGCCCGCGCCCGCCGCATATTATGGATACGGGCGGGTAAAGCAAAAGGAGGGAAGATGTCGGAGATACTGATGACCGTGCTCGGCATCGCGTTCATATTCGTGATGACGACCGCGGGAAGTGCGCTGGTATTCTTTTTCAAACGCGATATCTCGCCCAAGGTGAATACGTTGCTACTCGGTTTTGCTTCGGGCATAATGATAGCCGCGTCCGTATGGTCGCTGCTCATACCGTCCATAGACCAGGCGTCAGAGCTGGGTTACGGAACGCTTTCCTTTCTGCCCGCCGCCGTCGGGTTCATAGCGGGCGGGCTGTTCCTCGTCCTGCTCGACAAGGTCGTGCCGCATTTCCATAACGGCATATCCATGGATGAGGGGCCGAACGTCGCCATACGCCGTTCGACCAAGATGTTCCTCGCGGTCACGATACATAATATACCCGAGGGGCTTGCCGTGGGTTTCGCGTTCGGCGCGGCGGCGGCAACGGGCGAAACGGCAGCGTACGTCGCCGCGCTCGGGCTTGCGATAGGCATGGGGCTGCAGAACTTCCCCGAAGGCGCGGCGGTATCTCTTCCCATGCGCGCGCTGACGAATAGTCGGGGCAAGGCGTTCGCTTACGGCGCTTTGAGCGGCGCGGTGGAACCCGTTTTCGCCGTGCTCGGTTTCTTCCTCGCATCGCAGGTCGCCGTGCTCCAGCCGTGGTTGCTCGCGTTCGCGGCGGGCGCCATGATATTCGTCGTCGCGGAGGATCTGATACCCGAAGCCCATCCCGGCGAGCACCCGCATCTCGGGACGTGGGGCGTGATGGTGGGGTTTGCGCTCATGATGATACTGGACGTCGCGTTGGGATGATGTTGACAAACGCGGCGGACGGTGGTATACTGTTTATACATGGAGGTCGATCGAATGAAAGTACGTTTCAACGAAGATAAGGAACTCGTGGCGAGAGTGCAGCAGGGCCTTAAAGAAAAGGACGGTTACTGCCCTTGCCGTATACCTAAATTGCCCGAATACAAATGCATGTGCAAGGAGTTTCGCGATCAGATAGCCGATCCGAACTTCGAAGGCTATTGCCATTGCATGCTGTACTATAAGGAAAAGTAACGCGCGACATCGCTCCGTCGGACCGACGCGGGCAAACGTGCGCGACAGATCGCAGAAGATCGCAGAAAACGGCTCCGGAAGATCTCGGAGCCGTTTTTATGTTTATATGTTTTTAATATGACGATAATACCGGTCGGCGGCTTTGTCTGACCGCGACGAGCGACGCGAGGGAAATCCGTCATTTGTCCGCGAAGAAACGTTCGTTGTATATGACGGAAGGGTGATCGGGCTTTATCGCCTTTGCCAGCTCGTGATACTTCTTCGCGCGGGCGACGTCGCCCAGCCTGTAATAACACCCGCAAAGCTCTATATACGGAATGAAGTCCAGGCAGTCGGGTTCGGTGAACCCCTGCGTACCCGCCTTGCAGGACAGCGCGGAGAGGTACCAGAACGCGGCCTGTTCGTCGTCGCGTTTGCGGAACAGCCCGCCCAGCTTGCACACCGTTTCCGCACGGGGCGGGGCATAGCAGAAACTGCGGCAGAGCGCCGCCACGCTCCCGTCGGTGTCGCCCATGGCGAGTTTGCAGTCGGCGAGCACGGAGCAGGCCTCCACGGCGTTGACGTACCATTTGTCCGTCCCCGCGAGATAGTCTTCCAGCACGCAGGCGGCTTCGAGATACAACTTGTTGTAATACAGCTCACGTCCGTAATAATATTTGCCTCTGCCGTCCAGACGCACGCCTTCGGCTATCTTTTTCTGATATATGTTGAGATTGCGCCGCGGATCGCGCCCGCCCGGTCGGTAGTGATCTATCACGATGTCGTCCGAATACACGGCGTCGGCGAAAGGGCGCATGCACTCGTGCACGAATCCCGTCCAGACGGGTTCCGCCGCTTTGCGTACTATGCGTTCGCGGTAATAGGAGAACGTCGGTCGGCCGCTCTCGTCGCGCGCGGTGACGTAGCGGCACATGACGGCGTCGTGCGGTTCGGAGTCCAGCGAGCGCATCATGTCGGACAGCGCCTTGACGCTCTGCTCGGACAGCGTGTCGTCCGCGTCCAGCCACATTATATATGGCCGGGTGGCCTGCGCGAAAGAGAAGTTCCGCGCGGCGGAAAAGTCGTCTTTCCACTCGAAATCGTATATCTTATCCGTGTATCTTTCGCATATACGCTTGGTGGCGTCCGTCGAACCCGTATCGGCGACGATGATCTCGTCCGCGACGGAGCGCACGCTTTCCAGCGCCCGAGCGATGACCCGCTCTTCGTTCTTTACTATCATACATACCGACAGACCCGCCATGTCCTGGACCTCCGAGGCATATCGCCGGTGTAATAGTATGCTCGCGCGCTTTTGAGTATTACTTTTGCGCGGTTTTCCTTTTTACTCTTGACGAGCCGCCCGCAAGTATGGTAAAATAATACAAATCCTTTTGGGAGATAAACGGAGAAATATGAAAGATGATCTGGTAATGCAGGCGGTATGCCGAGCGGCATACTGCGTCGCAGCTGTTTTCGGCTTGCTCTTTCTCATCGGCTTCTGGTCGATAGGCACGGGCAAAGTCAATCCCGACGTGGATCCCTGGTTCTTCACCGACTTTTTCAGCTGGGTTATCGTCATGTCGCTGGTCGCGTCGTTCGCGGGGCTCGTGGAGAACGTAAGGTCGCTCAGGCGGGGAGAAACTCGCGGGTACGTGAAGAGTTTTCCGCTCCTTCGGTTCTGTACCGCAAGCAGCATGCTGTTCGCGTTCCTTCTCGGCGCGTTCTTCGTGGACAGGGTGGGCGACCATCGCCTGACGGACTCGACGGACTTCGGCAGCTTTTTCCCCGGGATAGCCACGCCCGGGTATTGGCTGGACATAGCCGTCCTGCTTCCGCGGTTCATACTGCCGATAGCGTATTTCACCATGTTCGTGCTGTTCGACGAGCGCATGAAAACGCGTTCCATATATTCCACGCTGGGTATACTTCCGCCCACCGTGTTCTACTTCTTCGACATGTTCTACGGCATGATCGTGAGCGCGGTGTACGGCGGCGCGGATAAACTTGCGGAGGCGGGCATGTACGGCGTTACGTATCCCTATTTCTTCCAGGACTCCGCGTTCACTTACACGGGCTGGTGGTGGATAATACTTTGGCCCACCATATTCGGCGTGTCGCTCGTCGTCATAAACACCATAGTGTTCCGTATCACGCGCACCACGCGCTCTCTCGGCGGTAAGCTCGTGACGGATCCCAAGACCAAACCGAACGAGGACGGTCTGCGGGACGTCATCCACGCGATAAAGCTCAGCAGGGCGGACAGACCCAAAAAGAGATAAAACAAGCGACGGAGAGATAAATAATATAAAGAAAAGAGCGCGGCTCCATAAAGTGAGTCACGCTCTTTGTTTTCGTTATGTCGGGTGCTTACGCCTTGCCGTTGCAGCCGAGCACGTCGACGAGCTTGTGCTTGACGCATTCCTTGATGAGTGCGCGAGCGTCGCCGAGGTACTGGCGAGGGTCGAAGTGCGAAGGGTTCTCGACGAAGTGCTTACGGACGGCAGCCGTGAACGCCATACGCAGGTCGGAGTCGATGTTGATCTTGCAGACTGCCATGGAAGCGGCCTTGCGAAGAAGATCCTCGGGCACGCCCTTTGCGCCGGGCATGGAGCCGCCGTACTGCTCGATCATCTGCGCATACTCGGGTATGACGGAAGATGCGCCGTGCAGGACGATGGGGAAGCCGGGAAGACGCTTGGACACCTCTTCGAGGATGTCGAAACGAAGTTTGGGTTCGCCCTTGAATTTATAAGCGCCGTGGCTGGTACCGATGGCTATCGCGAGGGAGTCGACGCCCGTGCGCTGCACGAACTCTTCGACCTGGTTGGGGTCGGTGTAAGCCGCGTCTGCGTCCTTGACCTTCACGTCGTCCTCGATGCCTGCGAGCTTGCCCAGCTCTGCCTCGACGACAACGCCCTTGTCGTGCGCGTACTCAACGACCTTCTTGGTGATCTTGATGTTCTCTTCGAAGGGATGCGCGGAAGCGTCGATCATGACGGAGGTGAAGCCGTTCTCGATGCAGTCCTTGCAAAGCTCGAAGCTGTCGCCGTGGTCGAGGTGCATGACGATGGGAAGACCGGTGTCTTCGACGGCCGCTTCGATGAGGTGACGAAGATAGATGGGGTTCGCATACTTACGCGCGCCGCTGGAAACCTGAAGGATCAGGGGAGCGTTCTCTTCTTTTGCTGCAGACACAATACCCTGGATAGTCTCCATGTTGTTGACGTTGAAAGCGCCGATGGCGTAGCCGCCCTCATACGCCTTCTTGAACATTTCGGTACTTGTTACTAAAGGCATAAAAATTCCTCCATAGATAGTAATTGACTTCTGTCTTGACTAATTATACTACTTCGTCGCGTAAATTTCCACTGATTTGACGACGAATTTCAAAATTTTTTATGTTCCGACATTGGACAAGCGGGCGGAATAGGGGTATAATAATATAAAGACCGCGCGAAACGCGGCAAAAACATCGGCAAAACGACGCAAAACAATCATACAGGAGACGGATATATGCTCGACTTGAGGATAACCAAACTCGCGAAAAATCTGGTAAACTATTCGGTCGCCGCAAAGAAGGGCGACAAAGTGCTCATCGAAGCCACGGACGTGAACACCGTGCTCGTGACCGAGCTGATCAAGGCGGTATACGAGGCGGGGGCGTATCCCTTCGTGGAGGTGTACAAGGGCAAGGTCAACGCCGCGCTCATAAGCGGCACGAGCGAAGAGCATTGCAAGCTCATGGCGGATTACGCGCTCCACCGCATGGAGCAGATGGACTGCTACATCGGAGTGCGCGGCAACGAGAACGTCTTCGACATGTCGGGCGTGCCGTCGGATAAGATGGAGATGTACAAGCGCATCTATTCCTATCCCGTCCACCACGAAACGCGCGTGAACAAGACCCGCTGGGTGGTGCTCCGTTGGCCCAACGATTCCATGGCGCAGCTCTCGGGCGTTCCCACCGACGATTTCGAGGACTACTACTTCAACGTGTGCTGCATGGACTACGCCAACATGGACAAGGCCATGGACGCGCTCAAAGCGCTCATGGACAAAACGGACAAGGTCCGCCTGGTGGCTAAAGACACCGATCTGACTTTCTCCATCAAGGGCATACCCGCGGTCAAGTGCTCGGGCCATATGAACATCCCCGACGGAGAGGTATACACCGCGCCCGTGCGCGACAGCGTGAACGGCCGCATTACGTACAACGTGCCCTCCATCGAGAACGGCATCCGTTTCGAGAACGTGTCCCTGCGCTTCGAGAACGGTAAGATCGTGGAGGCCACGGGCAATTTCCCCGAAAAGATAAACGCCATTTTCGACACGGACGCCGGCTCGCGTTACGTGGGCGAGTTCGCGCTGGGCGTAAATCCCTACATCACCAAGCCCATGGGCGACATACTCTTCGACGAAAAGATATCGGGCTCCATACACTTCACGCCCGGTTGCTGCTACGAGGACGCGCCCAACGGCAATCAGTCCGCCGTCCACTGGGATCTCGTGCTCGTCATGACCCCCGAGTACGGCGGCGGCGAGATCTGGTTCGACGACGTGCTCATCCGTAAGGACGGCCTGTTCGTCCTGCCCGAGTTGCAGGCGCTCAATCCCGACGAACTGAAAGGGAAGTGAGCGACTCGGTCCCGCTAAAAAGATAATCGACAACGATCGCCGAAAGCGTCGGAGCGGTAAGCTCCGACGCTTTCGCGTTCTTTGCCTTCGGCGGCTCTGGCGCCGCTCATCGCGCTTTTGGCGTTTTTTATGGCGTTTTCTCTTGACGAAATCCTGCGGATATGGTATTATTGATAATAATTACTAATAAAGGCGATAAGCACGGATAAGATGGAGAGAAAGACGACACAAAAAAAGCTGGTGACGGACGTCATGCACAGGCTCGCCAATCACCCCTCCGCGGAGGCGGTGTATCTCGAGGTGCATAAGACGCATCCGCGCGTCAGCAAGGCGACGGTGTACCGCATCCTCAAGGAAGAGGCAGCAAGGGGCAACCTTCGCAGCGTGGACATCCCGCGCGACGTCAACAGATACGACCACAGGACGGAAGAGCATTGGCATATCCGTTGTCGCGTCTGCGGGCGGATAGGCGACGTGGAGGTCCTGCACGGCACGGACGGGATGTACGTTCAACCTGAGGGCTGGACGGTCGAGAACGTCGTGATGTCGTTCTACGGCATATGCGCCGATTGCGCCGCCAAGGCGAAAAACGATATATCGGGAACAGAGGAGGACTCTAAATGAAGGAATTGAAGGGAACCAAGACCGAGAAGAACCTGATGGAAGCATTCGCCGGCGAGAGCCAGGCGCGTAACAAATACACGTATTACGCGTCTCAGGCGAGGAAGGACGGCTATGTCCAGATCGCGGAGATCTTCGAGGAAACGGCCAACAACGAGAAAGAGCACGCCAAGCTGTGGTTCAAGTACCTGCACGGCGGCAAAGTGCCCGCGACGCCCGACAACCTCGCGGACGCGGCGGCGGGCGAGAACTACGAGTGGACGGATATGTACGACCGTATGGCGAAAGAGGCGCGCGAAGAGGGCTTCATCGAGATCGCCGCTCGTTTCGAAGGCGTGGCTAAGATAGAGAAGGCTCACGAAGAGCGTTACAGAAAGCTGCTCGCCAACGTGGAGGGCGGACTGGTGTTCTCGCGCGAAGGCGACGCCGTCTGGCAGTGCATCAACTGCGGCCATATCGTGATCGGCAAGAAAGCGCCCGAGATATGCCCGGTGTGCTCGCATCCGCAGGCATATTTCATGCTCAGAAAGGAAAATTATTGATGTCTTGCGTAAGCGGGGCCCGTCGCGCCGGCGGCGGGTCCCGTCATTTTGCTTGCTTTCGGGCGGCAGGGGGTGTATAATCCAATCATGATCGACACACATTGCCATTTGACCGATCCGAGATACGACGCCGACGCCGTCATCGCGCGCATGCACGAGGACGGGCTGGAAGCGCTCGTGGTCGTGGGATTCGACACGGAGAGCTCCGTCGCCTGCGTGCGGCTCGCCGAGCGGCACGACGACGTCTATGCCGCCGTGGGCATACAGCCCTCCGAATTCACGCACGAGAAGGACAACTCGGGATTGCTCTCGCTGCTCGCGCACCCCAAAGTGGTGGCGTACGGCGAGATAGGGCTGGATTATCACTGGCCGGAGCCCGACAGGGAAACGCAGAGACGCGGGCTGTGCGCCCAGCTCGAAACGGCGATAGCCGCGCGCCTGCCCGTCATCATCCACTCGCGCGACTGCGACGGCGACATGCTGCCGCTGCTCAAAAGCTACGCGCCGCGCCTGACGGCGGGGCTGGTCATGCACTGCTTTTCCTCTTCAGCGGAGATAGCGCGCGAATACGTCAAGCTGGGGTTTTATATATCCTTCGCGGGACCCGTGACGTACAAGAACGCCAAGCGCGGCGACGCCATACGCGCCGTTCCCGACGAGCTCATCCTCGTGGAGACCGATTGCCCGTATCTGACGCCCGTGCCGCACCGCGGCGAGCTGAATTATCCGTCCTATGTCAGACATACGATAGCCAAACTCGCGGAGGAACGCGGGACTTCGTTCGAGCGCATGGAAGCGCTCACGTCCGCGAACGCCCGCAGGCTGTTTACCAAGATGGGAGGCGTGAAATGAGAGCGGTCATACAACGCGTGCTGGGCGCGTCGCTGTCCGTGGACGGCGTGACGGTGAGCGAAACGGGCAAGGGACTGGTCGTCTATCTCGGCGTGGGAAAGGGCGACGACGATACCGACATCGCGTATATCGTCAAAAAAACGGCGGGTCTGCGCATATTCGAGGACGACGCGGGCAAGATGAACAGGTCGGCGCGGGACGTGGGCGCGGAGATACTCTTCGTGTCGCAGTTCACGCTGTACGGCGATTGCCGCAAGGGCAACCGTCCGAGCTTCACGGACGCGGAGCCGCCCGAGTCGGCCAAGGCGCTGTACGAGCGCGCGACAGAGGCGTTGAGAGCGGAGGGACTGACCGTGCGCACGGGCGTGTTCGGCGCGGATATGCGCATCGAACAGGTCTGCGACGGGCCGGTCACCATCTGCCTGGACAGCCGCGTGCGTTGAGCGCGTCCGGGCGCAGGATGAGGGAAAAATGCCGCTCGCGCGGTGCGCGAGCGTACGTGTACGGTTAAATAATTTTTACAAATTTGTTTTCCAATTTAACGTAAGCGCATTGACAAACGCTCGTTTTTTATGCTATACTCGTTGCGTGGCGAAATTGAAAACAGACGTGAGCGGAAAAGGCTCCAATATCAGGGTGGAACGCGAGTATGCCAAAAGCATAGGCGTCAAGTCTCCCACGGTGTTGACCAAGGCTCAGCTCGACGAAGCGGTGAGGCTGCGCGAGCTCGAGCTGGGGATAACCAAGGAACGGCATACCGTGTACGACTGCTCGCCCGAGGAGCGCGCTTCGCTCTACTCTCAGATATCGGTCAAGCCTCGCATACAGATGTTCACGGGCTTTTTCCGACCGTTCCCCGAGGGGGACGGCGTGTTGCGCCGCGATCCTTTCGAGCCGTTGCCCGAAGCGGACGTATACGTCGCGCGTGAGCTTGCGGACGAGTTCCGCATGATGCCGGGCGACAGGATCGTCGGCAACGTCAGCGTGCTTTACTACAACAGCGTGCGCGTGCTGAAAAACGTGCGTTATATAAACGACGAGCCTGCGACCGCGCGTCCCGCGGTGCGTCAGAGATTCGACGACATGCCCGCGATGGAGCCGAGCGCGTCCGTGCGCATAGGCGGCAACGGCGCGGTGGCCGGGATATTGCAGGACATGATCCGCCTCAAAGAGGGGCAGTCCCTCGCCATAACGGGCGCGGGCGGTGACGTCGGGTACTTCGAGCGCATGGCCGTCGACCTCATAAAGGGTCTGTACATGAGTTTCCGCGGGGACGTCTACGGCATATTCGAAGGCGTTTCGGAGGACTGCGAGCGCGCGCTCCGTCCCTTCCGCAATCCCGAGTCCACCATAGTGAACGGGTCGCGCGGGGAGTACCCCTTTCTTCTTGAAATGATGAAGCGTTCGGCGGAGCGCAAAGTCCCCGCCGTCGCGGTCATATATGCGCCTGAGTGCGACGTCGGGGATTTTCTCCGCGCGAGCAAAGCCATGTCGCATACCTCGCTCACGGTCATCGCGTTCACGGAGGACGCGAAGGATGCGGACGCGGTGCTGCCCTTCGAGGGCGAGCGTATATCCGTGTCGGGCATCAAGGTGGTGCCGACGGGGGATGCGGGCAGTCGCAGACTGGACATGCGCGCGGCCGAGCTGATCGGTCGCATGGAGGACGGTCTGCCTGACAGCGTACTTTCCGCTTTTACGGAGCTCATCCATGAGTAAGATCTCGTATCTCGGAGACAAATATACGCACACCTACGCCGCCGCGTGCAAGTTTTTGCAGAGCGGCGATGAACTTGTGGGGTACCCCACGATAGGCGCGTCCATAGAGGCGGTGACGGAAGGCGATTGCGACTACGCCGTCGCGCCCATAGAGAACTCCTGCGGCGGCAGCATAGCCGACACGCTGGACGCGCTCTGGGCCAGCCCGCTCTACATCCGCAGCGAAACGGTCATCGCCGTGCCGCAGAACCTGATCGGCAGGGAGGACGCGGAGGAAAAGGACGTTCGGGTGATATACTCGCACCCGCAGGCGATAGCGCAGTGTCACGATTTCCTGCGCACTTACTTTTCGGACAGGGACGTCGTCGCCGTCGCGAGCACGGCGCAGGCGCTCTCCATGATAACGGACAAGAGCATCGCTGCGATCGCTCGCACTCACGCGGAGGGTCAGAAGTTCCTTCGCACGGAGATAGAGGACGTCCGCAACAATTCCACGCGCTTCGTGTTGCTGGGCACCGAACCCGTTACGACGGGTAACAAGTGCTCCGTGGTGTTCGAAACGCGCAACCGACCGGGCGCTCTCGTGGGCGCTCTCGGACTGTTCGAGCAGTTCGGTCTGAACATGACCAAGATCGAATCCCGCCCGCACAAGTCCAAGCTGGGCAGATACGTGTTCTTCGTGGACTTCGACGCCAAGGACGCGCGCACGCTCTCGGAGCTGCTGGGCGCGCTCTCGCAGGCGACGCTCTCGCTCAAATTCATAGGAAGATATCCCGTCATCTGACAGAGTCGGGACACCATCGGAAATAACGATCCGTCGCATCGATGCGGCGGACGGTAAGGAGAAATAATGGGACTCATCAAATGGATTCTCGGCGGTGACAACCGCAGACACATCAGAAAGCTCACCAAAGTCGTGGCGAAGATCAACGCGCTCGAGAGCGTGTACGCCGCCATGACGGACGATGAGCTGCGCGGCATGACGGCAAAATTCAGAGAGCGCCTTGCCGCAGGCGAAAAACTCGACGCATTGCTCCCCGACGCGTTCGCGGTGGTCCGCGAGGCCTCCAAGCGCGTGACGGGACTGCGCCATTACGACGTACAGATGATGGGCGGCATCGTCCTCCATCAGGGCCGTATCTCCGAGATGAAGACGGGCGAAGGTAAGACGCTTACCGAAACGCTCCCCGCGTACCTCAACGCGCTCACGGGCAAAGGCGTGCACATCGTCACGGTCAACGACTACCTGGCCAAGCGTGATGCGGAGTGGATGGGCAAGATACCCCGTTTCCTCGGCATGAGCGTGGGCGTCGTGTACCCCAACCAGCCGAGAGAGGAGAAGAAGCGCGCTTACGCATGCGATATCACTTACGGAACGAACAACGAGTTCGGTTTCGATTACCTGCGCGACAACATGGTGGTCTACGAGAGCCAGAAGATGCAGCGCGGGCATAACTTCTGTATCGTCGACGAGGTGGACTCCATCCTCATCGATGAAGCGAGAACGCCTCTCATCATAAGCGGCAAGGGCAAGGATTCCAGCACGCTGTACCAGTCCTGCCAGCGTTTCGTGCGTCGCCTGCGCGAGTCCACCAACGTGGACGAGGAAGGCAAGCCGCTCGATCCCAACACCGAGCCGGACGGCGACTATGAGATAGACCGCAAGAAGCGCGCCATATCCCTTACCGTCAACGGTATCATCCGCGCCGAGCGCGATTTCGGCATAGACAACCTCGCGGACGCGGAGAACAGCGAGCTCAACCATTATATAAACAACGCCCTTCGCGCGAACTACATCATGAAGAAGGACGTCGACTACATCGTCAAGGACGGCGAGATAATCATAGTCGACGAGTTCACCGGCCGTCTGATGCCCGGTCGTCGTTACAGCGACGGTCTGCACCAGGCCATCGAGGCGAAAGAGAACGTCAAGATCCAGAGCGAGAATATGACGCTCGCGACCGTCACGTTCCAGAACTACTTCCGTCTTTACACCAAGCTTTCGGGCATGACCGGTACGGCAAAGACGGAGGAAACGGAGTTCAAGGGCATCTACGGTCTGGACGTCGTGGTCATCCCGCCCAACATCCCGTCCCGCCGCGTGGACGAAACGGACAAGGTGTTCGCGAACATCCCCGCCAAGCTCAACGCCGTCGTGGCGGACATCGAGGAATGCACGCGCAGAGGTCAGCCCGTCCTCGTCGGTACGACCAACGTCGAGAAGAGCGAAGAGCTTTCCAAAATGCTGCGCAAAAAGCACATCGTGCATAACGTGCTGAACGCGAAGAACCACGAGAAGGAAGCGGACATCGTCGCGCAGGCAGGTCGTTTCGGTGCCGTCACCATCGCCACCAACATGGCGGGCCGCGGTACCGATATACTGCTGGGCGGCAACGCCGAGTACCTCGCGCGCAACCGCATGAAGAAGGACGGCACGCCCGACGAGATAATCGAGCTCGCCACCTCGCACATGACCATCAATCCAGACGCCGTGTTCGCCATCCCCAGCGCGGAGCGCAACGCGTCCGGTGCGGAGATAATCGCCGCGCGCGAAACGTACAACGCGCTTTATAAAGAGTTCAAGGTCCAGACGGACAAGGAAAAGAAGGAAGTCGAGGCCGTGGGCGGTCTGCGCATCATCGGTACGGAGCGTCACGAGTCCCGCCGTATAGACAACCAGCTGCGCGGTCGTGCCGGTCGTCAGGGCGACCCCGGTTCGTCCATATTCTATCTGTCCGTGGACGACGAGATGATCAAGCTGTTCGGCGGCGAGAAGATCAAGCGCCTTGCCGAGTACATCGCGGGCGAGAACGACGAGCCCATCGTGTCCCGTATGCTGTCGGGCGCCATCGAGATGGCGCAGAAGCGTCTGGAAGGCATCAACTACAGCCGTCGTCTCAACGTCCTCGAATACGACAACGTCATGAACGTTCAGCGTAAGATCATCTACGAGCAGAGAGACAAGGTGCTGCGCGGAGAGAGCGTGCACGATCAGATACTCAAGATGATGAACGACCAGGCTCGCGCCGTAGTCGCGAAGCACACCAACCCCAAGACGGACTGGAACGAGTGGGACGTCGAGGGTCTGAACCGCGACATCGCGCAGCAGCTCGCCATCGTGCCGAAAGGCTCCGTGTACTTCTCCGAAGACGACCTCAAACCGCTGTCCAGCGGCGAGGTGGCGGACAAACTCGCGGACGCCGTTCTCAAACGCTATGCCGAGATATGCGCCCAGGCCGACGAGGTCAACTTCAACATCGCCGAGTTCGAACGCAACCTCTTCCTGCGCGTCATAGACAACCAGTGGATGGGTCACATCGATGAGATGGACGACCTTCGCCGTAACGTCGGGCTGTACGCCTACGGTCAGCAGAACCCCGTGCTCGTCTACAAGAAAGAGGGCTACGAGATGTTCGAGGCCATGACGGCGAGGATACAGGAACACATAGTGGGCAACCTCACGCACATATCCGAGATCAAGCGCGACGAAAAGGTACAGCGCCGCAGACAGGTTATGGAGGAGACCCACGCGACCGCCGACGACGCCAAGTTCACCGAGAGCAAAGAGACCATCGTGAAGAGCAAGCTACCTTCTCGCAACGATCCTTGCCCTTGCGGTGCATGCTGGCCGGACGGCACGCCCAAGAAGTATAAGGATTGCTGCGGAAAGAATGCTGGCTGACGATCTCAAAGTAAAGATAAAGGAATATACTTCCAAGCTGGAAGGCGTGGAGAGCGCGGCCGATCTGCCCGCGCTCCGCGCCCGCGTGGAGGAGCTCAAAAAGGAGCAGGAGGATCCCGATCTCTACCTCGACTTAAAGCGGGCCGAGGCGATCAACCGCGAAGCCAAGAACGCGGGGGACAAGCTGGAAGCCATCACCAAGATGCGCACGGACCTCACGGATCTGGAAGGCCTGCTCGACATGGCGGCGGAGGAGAACGACGAAGCGTCGCTGGCCGAGGTCGCAGCCGAGCTGGACAAGCTGGAACAGCCCCTCGAGAAACTGCACATCCAGTCGTTGCTCAAAGGCGAATACGACTCCTGCAACGCCATACTCACGCTCCATTCGGGCGCGGGCGGCACGGAAGCGCAGGACTGGACGAGCATGCTCTACCGCATGTACCAGATGTTCTGCGACAAGATGGGCTACTCTTACGAGGAGCTGGACATGCTCCCGGGTGACGAAGCGGGTATCAAGAGCGTCACGTTCAAGGTGACGGGTGAGAACGCTTACGGATACCTCAAAGCGGAGAAGGGCGTGCACCGACTCGTGCGCATATCTCCCTTCGACGCGAACGCCCGCCGTCACACCTCTTTCGCCAGTCTGGAAGTCATGCCCGAGATCGAGAACGACACCGAGATCAAGATCGAGGACAAGGACCTTCGTATCGATACTTATCGCAGCAGCGGCGCGGGCGGTCAGCACATCAACAAGACGGACTCCGCCGTGCGCATAACGCACATCCCCACGGGCATAGTCACGAGCTGCCAGACCCAGCGCAGCCAGACGCAGAACAGGGAATACGCCATGCGTATGCTCATAAGCAAGCTGGTCGAACTGCGCTTGCAGGAGCAGATGGCGAAAGCTCAGGACATCAAGGGCGAGCTGAAAAAGATAGAGTGGGGCAGCCAGATACGTTCGTACGTGTTCTGTCCTTACACCCTCGTCAAGGACCATCGCACGGGCTACGAAACGAGCAACGTGCAGGCGGTCATGGACGGCAACATCTTCGATTTCATATGCGATTACCTGCGTAAATCCTGATATCTATGTCTGACATGATATGATATTTCAAAACGGAACGGGCATGCCCGTTCCGTTTTGTCTTTGCCGCGCATAAGCGGCGGCGCGGGCGGGATACTAAACGCGTATGAAAGCGATCGTTCTTGCGGGCGGATACGGCTCGCGCGTCATGCCCATGACACATTACGTTCCCAAACCCATGTTGCCCGTCGCGGGCAGACCTGTCATAGATTACGCCGTGTCGCGGCTGGTGGCGGCGGGCATCACGGACATCACGTTCGCGTTGGGCTACAAGCCCGAGCAGATAGAGGCGCACGTCGCGGGGTACGCGGACATACGGCCCACCTTCGTTCGTGAGGACGCGCCGCTCGGCACGGCGGGCAGCGTGCGCCGCGCGCTGAGCGACGGCGACGAGTTCGTCGTGCTCTCGGCGGACACGGTGTGCAACGCCGACCTGCGCCGACTGGTGAGCTCCTTCCGCGAGTCGGGCGGTACTGCGGCGATGGAAGTCACGACGGTGCCCGATCTGGCGGCGTACGGCGCCGTGGAGGAGCACCGCGGGTTCGTGACGGGATTGAGGGAGAAGGACGCCGCGTTGTCCCACCGCGCGGGCGTGGCGAATGCGGGCGCGTACGTGCTGTCCCGCCGAGCGCTCGAGCTGATACCCGAGGGCGTACCCTTCGACTTCGCGCGCGACCTGTTCCCGCTACTGCTTTCCCGCGGCGAAACGGTGGCGGCTTGCGAGCTGCGCGGGTATTGGAAGGACGTGGGCAGCATAGGCGACTATTACCGCGCCAACTTCGACGTGCTCCGCATACCGTTCCCGAGGGCGCGTCACGCGCGGCGGCTCACCGAGCACTACGCGGGCGACTCGCTCGTCATGGGAACGGCGGTCGTGAGTGGGCGCATACGCCGTTGCATCGTCTGCGAGGGCGCGAGGGTGACCAGCCACGCGTCGCTGGAGGACTGCATAGTCCTGCCCGGCGAGCTGGTGGAGCGCAGAGCGAGCGGCGAGATCATCGGCGGGGCGTTCGTGCTCGACCCGCGAACGGGCAACGCAAACCTGCTGAATCTCCGAAATTCGTCAAAGTTTTTTCGCCTTTTCGCTTGAATAAAGTTGAAAAAAGCGGTCGACTATGTTATTATATCTAACGGAACTGACGGGGCTTTGTCCCCATTACATATCGTAATGTCCCCTTTACGGGAAGGAGCGATACGACCGAGGTCGGGATCGCTGATAAATACAATTAAATAACGGAGGCAAATTTTGCACAGATCAAGATCCGATACGCCGGCGTTGAAGGTCATCTTTTTGGGCGGTGTCGGGGAGATAGGCAAAAACATGACTGCTCTGGAATTCGCGGGCGACATAATCGTGATAGATTGCGGCTCGTGTTTTCCGAACGGTGACATGCCGGGCGTTGACCTCGTCATACCCGACACGTCCTATCTGCTCGCCAACAAAGACCGCGTGAGAGGCATAGTACTGACGCACGGGCACGAGGACCATATCGGCGCGTTGCCGTATGTTCTCAAAGACCTGAACGTACCTGTTTACGGTACGAAGATCACGCTCACGCTGGTGGAAGCCAAGCTGAGAGAGCATAAGCTGGAAAACACTCAACTCAATATCGTCAAGCCGGGCAGCACGGTGCAGTTCGGCTGTTTCAAGGTGGAGTTCGTCAATGTGTCGCACTCCATCGCGGGCAGTTGCGCGCTCGCCATCACGACCCCCGCGGGCGTCGTGTTCCACACGGGCGACTTCAAGGTGGACTACACTCCCGTGGACGGCAACGTCATAAATCTCCAGCGCATAGCCGAGATAGGCAACCGCGGAGTGCTGCTTCTCCTCGCCGAGAGCACCAACATCGAGCGTCCGGGCACGTCCATGAGCGAGACCACCGTGGGCGCGTCCTTCAACAACATATTCGCGGACAACACCGAGCGCCGCATATTCATAGCGACGTTCGCGTCCAACATCCACCGCATACAGCAGATCATAGACCTTGCGGTCAAGTACAAGCGCAAGGTGGCGTTCTGCGGTCGGAGCATGATAAACATCTCCGCGGCCGCGGCGCGCATAGGCGAGCTGCGTTATCCCGACGACATGGTGGTGGACATCGACAAGATAAAGAAGGTGGAGGACAAGAACCTCGTCATCATCACCACGGGCAGTCAGGGCGAGCCGCTCAGTGCGCTCACGCGCATGGCGAGCGACGAAATGGCCAAGGTCAAGCTGGGTTACAACGACACCGTCATCATATCCGCATCGCCCATACCCGGCAACGAGCGCATGGTGTATAACGTAATAAACAACCTGTATCGTCACGGTTGCCGCGTCATATACGAATCGCTCGCCGAAGTCCACGTTTCCGGACACGCTTATCAGGACGAGCTCAAGCTCATCCATTCGCTAATAAAGCCCAAGTTCTTCATGCCCGTCCACGGCGAGCACAGACATCAGAAAAAGCACGCCGAGCTCGCGATGCGCATGGGCATGGCTTCCTCAAACATCATCGTTCCCGACATCGGCAATCAGGTGCTGGTAACCAACCGCTCCATGAAGATAGGCGACAACGTGCCCGCGGGCGCGCTGCTGGTGGACGGTCTGGGCGTGGGCGACGTCGGCAGCACCGTGCTCCGCGACCGCAAGCATCTGGCGGAGGAAGGTCTGTTCGTCGTCATCGTCGGGCTGGATAAGGAGAGCGGAACGGTGTCCGGCGTGGACGTCGTCAGCCGCGGTTTCGTGTATACGGAAGACGCGGAAGAGCTCATCGAAGAGGCCAAGCGCGTGGTGGAGCGCGCGAGCCGCAAGATAGACCTCAAAGAGCTGGAGGACCTCACGGTGTATAAGAACCTCATACGCCGCGAGCTCAAGACGTTCCTGTTCCGCGAGACGCACCGCAGTCCCATGATCCTGCCCGTCGTGGCGGAAAACTGACATGAGCTTTTACGAGTTCGGCAAAACGGAAGAATTCCTGTTGTCGCTTCTACCGTCCGCGCCCGAGCCGTCGCTGTCCAAAGTGGCGGAGGAGGCGAAAAAAGCGGGCGTTCCCATCGTGTGCGACACGGGCGGGCAGTTGCTCAAGCTGGTAACGGTGATGACGCGGCCCGCGCGCGTGCTGGAAATAGGCACGGGCATCGGTTACAGCGGGCTGATCATCCTGCTGAATTCGGACGCGCGCCTCTACACCGTGGATTTCGACGAAGTGTCGCTCGAACGCGCGCGCAAGAATTTCGCCAGATTCGGCATGGGTACGCGCGCTCGGCTGTACGCGGGCGACGCCGGCGACATACTGCCCATGATAGAAGGCAAATTCGACCTCATATTCCTGGACGGGCCGAAGGGCAGGTACTACGAATATCTGCCGTACCTCATCGACCTGCTGCCCAAGGGCGGCGTGCTGCTCTGCGACAACGTGCTCTATTCGGGCCGTATGGCGGGCGAGCGCGAACTGCCGCATTCCAAGCACACGATAGCCGACAGACTAAGCATATTCCTTGACCGCGTCTCGCACGACGATCGGCTGATCACGTCCGTGCTCCCCGTGGGCGACGGGATGAGCCTGTCCGTGCGCGTATAGGAGATGATCATGCACACACCCGAGCTGCTCGCTCCCGCGGGCAACATGAACAAACTTCGTTTCGCGCTCGCTTACGGCGCGGACGCCGTGTATCTGGCGGGCGACCGTTTCGGACTGCGCGCGTACGCGGACAATTTCGATGCGGACGGACTCGCTCGGGCGGCGGCGTACGTGCACGAGCGCGGAAAAAAGCTATACGTGACCGTCAACATATACGCGGACGAGGACGACATCGCCGCTTTGCCCGAATACGCCCGCCTGATAGCGGACGTCGGCGCGGACGGCGCGATCGTCAGCGACCTCGGAGTGTTTTCGGTGCTCCGCAAGTACGCTCCCGAAGTGGATCTGCACGTCAGCACGCAGGCGAACGTCACGAACGGCGCGGCGGCGCGCGCGTGGGCGGACATGGGCGCCAAGCGCATCATACTCGCGCGCGAAACGACGTTGAAGGACATCCGCCGCATACGCGACGCGTTGCCGGACGACGTGGACATCGAAGCGTTCGTCCACGGCGCGATGTGCATAGCGTATTCGGGAAGATGCCTGCTGTCCGCGTATTTCACGGGCAGGTCGGGCAACAAGGGCGAATGCACGCAGTGCTGCCGATGGGAATACGGGCTGACCGAGCTGTCGCGCGGAGAGACGTTGCCCGTCGCGCAGGACGCGCGGGGGACTTACATACTGTCGGGGCGCGATCTGCGCATGATCGCGCACCTGCGGGAACTTGTAGACGCGGGCGTGACGTCCATGAAGATAGAAGGCCGCGTCAAGAGCGAATATTACGTCGCCGGAGCGGTGGGGGCTTACCGCCGCGCGCTGGACGACGTCATGGCGGGCAGACCGTTCGACGAGTCGCTGCTCGCCGAGACCGAGAAGATAAGCCACCGTGGTTACACCACGGGGTTCTATTTCGGCGAAAAGGGCGGCGCGACCAACGAGCCGCGGCCGACCGCCACGCATACGTTCGTGGCGCTCGCGCTCGGTCACGAGAACGGCCGCGCGCGCGTCGAGATGCGCAACAGGTTTTCGGTGGGCGACGTGCTCGAAGTGCTCTCCCCGAGCGAGATATCGGGAAAAACGCTCACCGTGACCGAGATAACGGGAGAAGAGGGAAACGTGATGACGGCGGACAAGGTACAGGCGATATATTCGCTGCGCACCGATCTGCCTTTGGAAAAATACGATATACTAAGGAAAAGGACGTAAACCAATGTATTTTCTGTCGACGTTTCTCAGCGTAGCCGTACTGCTCGCTCTGTTGATCCCGGGGTTCATCCTCCGCAAGATGCGACTGATATCCAATCACGTCGCGAAAGACCTTTCGGGCATACTTATCTATATAGGTCTGCCCGCGATGATATTCTACTGCATGATGACTGTGGATATCTCGCTGGTCACTCCCTTCAAGCTGGGCATGAGCATAGCCTTCGCGTTGCTCACGCACGCGGTGGGGTTCGTCATCACTCGTCTGGTGTACATGAAAGACCGCGCGGGCGGCAAGAAAGCGGCAGCGTCTTTTTGCGCCGTGTTCGCCAACTGCGGTTTTGTGGGCATACCCATCTCGCAGATAGCCGTTCGCTACTGCGACGCGATGGACATGGCGGTGGACGCGGCTCTGTCCGAAGCCATGCTCTACGTCACGCTGTTCAACGTGGTGTTCAACCTGCTCAACTGGACGCTGGGCGTCTGGCTGTATACGGGCGAGAACTCCGGGCATGAGCATGCAGAGGGCGAGAATGCGGAAGGCGGGGAAGCGGCCGTCGCGCACGAAAAGCGCCCGGGCGCGCTGGTCATGGTGCGCAAAGCCCTGCTCAACCCCTGCACGATAGCCACGGTCATCGCTCTGCCGTTCACGCTCACGGGCGTGTCGCTGCTCGATCCCATCTTCGTGGGCTCGTTCGAGATCGACCAGGTCGCCGATTTCATCACTTATCTGTATAACCTCTGCGTGCCCGTTTCCATGTGCATACTCGGCGTGCGCATAGCCGACATGAAAGTGGCGCCCATGTTCAAGAGCAAATACACGTACATATCCACGGCGATAAAGCAGGTGATAGTGCCCGCGGTCATTTTAGGGCTGATGCTCGTCGTGGAAGTGTGGGCGGATCTCGGGATGCCCTTCGTGCTTTCCATGACCGTCATGGCCGCGACGCCCGCAGCGACGACCGCGCTCGCGTTCGCCGAGCGGTTCGGCGGCGATTCCACGGTCGCGGGCGAGTGTATCATGTTCGGTACGGTGGTGTCCGCCGTCACCGTCCCGCTTTTCCTGACGATAGCGTCCGCCGCCGTCGCCTGACATCGACGACAGCAGAAGAAAAGGGTCGCCGCCTGAAGCGCGGCGACCCTTTCGCATAAAGTATGGGAGCGGTGGCCCATTTCGTTTGACTGACGTGCGCGTTTGTGATAGAATTTTAACATAATGCGATAGTTTGTGTCTTTCGCGCTCAGGAGGAAAAGGAAGTGCTCCGAAAAAGAAAAAAATATCTTGACGCGTCTGCCGAAGAGCACATCCTCGAAGCGGCATACAAGCTGCTCGCCGAACGCGGGTACGCCAACGTGTCCACACGGGAGATAGCGTCCGCCGCGGGCGTGGCGCTCAGTCAGCTCAATTACTATTTCAAGACTAAGGACAACCTCTATCGTCGTATAATAGATATGGCGGTGAGGCGCATAGTGGACGAGTTGAAAAACGTGCTCTCGGGCGAGAACACCCGCCGCGAGAACTTCGCTCTGCTCATAGACTTCTGCAAAGACAAGATAGATCGCGATACGGAAACGATGAAACTGCTGCTGGACTTCACGGTCCAGGCCATGTGGAACAAGGGCATCAAGATATACATCTACGGCTTGTTCCGCGAGCTGAACCTGCTCGTCCAGAAATACATCATAAAGGACGACATGGATCAGAAGACGTTCAAGGGTGTGCCGGTCGATTACGTAGCCGAGATAGCGATATACGCGGTGTTCGGAATGACGCTGCACGTCATACTCGGCAAGAAGAATGCTTACGAACTGAATACGGAGGCGCTCACGAAGATGCTTTTCGACGAGGACGCTCCCGTGCCGGAAAGAGTGGGATAAAGAAAAGATGGGAAAAAAGTTTTATTATTTCGGAAAAGGACTGTTCACGCTCGGCCGACCGTTTTACAGGACGAAGGTGATCGGTAAGGAAAACATCATCAAAAGCGGGCCGTGCATATACGCGTCCAACCACCTTTCGGCGGTGGACATACCGCTCATACAGGTGCACGTGCCGGGATACAGGCGGTATATAGGCAAGAAGGAGTTCGGGAACAAAAAATTCTCCGACTGGCTGCTCACGCATTTCGGCGTCATCATGATCGACCGTGACAAGCCCGAGCTTTCCTCCATGCGCGAGATACTCAAGGTGCTGGAAAGCGGGCAGATAGTCATATTCCCCGAAGGCACCCGCAACAAGGGCGACGAACGCGTGATGGGGGACATCAAGCACGGCCTTGCCATATTCGCGGCGAAGAGCGGCGCGCCCGTCGTGCCGGTGGTGCTGTGGCGCCGTCCCAAGTTCATGCACAAGAACTATATGTATATAGGCAGACCGCTGGACATCTGCACCGAAAAGGGTCGCATGCCCAACGCGGAAGAGGCTGAGGCGCTCACCCGCAGATACAAGGAGGAGTTCGACAGATGTCGGGCGATCCTGGAAGACTACGTCGCAAACAAGCGCTGGAAAAAGAAGAACAGACTGCCGGAAGGCGTGATGCCCGGCGCGCTGCCCGAGGCGGCGGCCACCACGGCGGAAAATACGGACACGGAAGACAAGACGGATAACGAAGAATGATAAAGATCGTAGTAGACGTTTTCAGCGGAGATAATCCCGAAGACCTCATAAAGGGAACGGCGGACGCCGTCAACATGTATCCCGACGTGCATATCGTCATGCCGGGCAACCGCTCGTTTCTGGAAAAGGAGCTTTCCAAATACTCCTTCGACCGCAGTCGTTTGGAGATCGTTCCCGCACACGAGATAATAGGCAACGACGAATCGCCCACGACCGCCATTCGTCAGAAGAAGGACTCCACGCTGGTGCGCGGCGCCACGTTGCTCCGACAGGATCCCGAGGTGGGCGGCATGATATCCGCAGGCTCGACGGGCGCGATACTCTGTTGCGGCATTTTCATCGTCGGACGTCTGCGCGGCATAGAACGTCCCGCTCTCGCGCCCATACTCCCGACCGAGAACGGCGGCAACGTGTGCATAGTGGATTGTGGCGCGAACGCCGATTGCCGTCCGGGCTGGCTCGCGCAGTTCGCGCTCCTGGGTACGGGACTGATGAAGACGGTGGGCGGCGCGCCCGACCCGCGCGTCGCGCTGGTCAACCTGGGCGTGGAGGACCACAAGGGCAGCTCGCTCACTTCCGAGGCGGCGGAGCTGATACGCAAGATGCCCGTCAATTTCGTGGGCAACATGGAAGCGCGCGACGCGCTCACGGGCAAGTACGACGTGCTCGTGTGCGACGGTTTCGTGGGCAACGTACTGCTCAAGAGCATAGAAGGCACGGCGCGCCTGTTCGCGCACAAGGTGACCGAGGCGGCGCATCGACGCGCGCCCGAGGGCACGGACACGCGTTTCGTGGACGATTCCGTCGCAGAGGTCATGGAGATGCTGGACTACGTGTCCAGGGGCGGCGCGTGGCTGCTCGGCTGCAACAAGCCCATACTCAAGATCCACGGCGCCGCAAACTCGCTTACGGTGTCCTTCGCGGTGGGGCAGACGCTCCGCATGATACGCGAGGACATGGTGGGCGGCATAGCGGCAGGTCTGCGCGAGATGTCGTCGGGCAACTGACGTAAATATAGCCGCGTTTCGGCGCCCGATCGGCGCGCGCGAAAAAATTGCGAAGGCTTTCGCTCAAATCGCTTGACAAAGGAAAATTTTGTCAGTATACTAACTAAATAGTTAGCATACTGACTTTTTTTCTTGTGTGGCGAGGACCATCGATGGAAACGAATCTGTTGAAAGAAGAAGGGCGACTGCATAACCTGATATGCCGTCGCATGAGCATGAGCGAAGACGGAGGAGGACGCATTTTCCGGTTGCGCGGAATGATGATGCACTATCTCTACGCGCATCGCGGCAGGGACGTTTATCAGCGCGACATCGAAAAGGCATTGCACATACGGCGTTCCACCGCGGCCGTGGCGCTCAATCAGATGGAGGCGGACGGTTTCGTCGTCCGCGAGAACGTGGACAGCGACAAGCGGCTCAAAAAGATAGTCCCCACCGAAAAGCTGTTTTCCGTGCACGAACGCGTCGAGCGGCGCATACAAGGGTTCGTGAATATGATGACGAAGGGGATAGACGGAGAGGATCTGAAAGTGTTTTATAAAGTTATCGACGCTATTTGCTTGAATCTGGAGGAGCATCAATGATAAAGATTCTGATGAAGAGCATTAGGGAGTATAAGCTCCCGAGCATACTTTCTCCGATATTCGTGGCCGTCGAGGTCTTCCTCGAGGTACTTATACCGCTGATGTGTGCCGATCTCATAAACTTCCTGACGCCCAACGAGCTGACGGGCATGCACGTTTTCAGCATTTTCGGCATGGATACGGGCATAGGCTTCGCCGACCTCGCCGAGGGCCTGGGCTTCGTGTTCGTGTACGCGGGCATACTCATCGTCATGGCGGCGCTGTCGCTTACCTTCGGCGTGCTGTCCGGGCGTGCGTGCGCGATCGCGTCGGCGGGCTTCGCGAAGAACCTCAGGCACGACCTGTTTTATAAGATACAGGATTTCTCCTTCGCGAACATCGACGATTACTCCACGCCGTCTCTTGTCACGCGTCTGACGACGGACGTGACGAACGTGCAGAACTCCTACATGATGATAATACGTATCGCGGTGCGCAGCCCGCTCATGTTCATAGCCGCGCTCGCGCTGGCGTTCACCAAGAACTGGTTCCTTGCGCTCGTATTCCTGGGTACGACCATACTGCTCGCGCTGTGCATGGCGCTCGTTCCCACGCGCGCGATGAAGATATTCCGTTCGGTGTTCCGCAAATACGATAAGATGAATTTGCGCGTGCAGGAGGACGTGCGCGGCGCGCGCGTCGTCAAAGCCTTCGTGCGCGAGCAACACGAGATAGACAAGTTCGACAACGCCGCCGAGGACATCCGCAAGGACTTCACCAAGGCCGAGACGATACTCGCGTTCAACAACCCCATCATCTACTTCTTCATGTTCGGTCTGATAATCGCCATCTGCGCGATGTCCGCCTTCCTCATCGTGGGCAACAACACGCTGTCGACGTTTGCGGGCAGGCTGGCCGTGGGCGATCTGACCACGCTGCTCCAGTACGCGATCATGATACTCATGTCCATGATAATGCTCGTCATGGTGCTGGTCATGATCACCATGTCCGTGGCGTCCGCCAACCGTATCGTGCAGGTGCTCAAGACCGAGAGCACGCTTGTATCACCCGAGAACGGCGTCAAGGAAGTGAAGAACGGCGATATCGAGTTCGACAACGTCAACTTCTCTTACGCTCCCGAGAGCGGCAAATACGCGCTCAGGAACGTCGATCTTAAGATAAAGACGGGCGAGACCGTCGGCATCCTGGGCGGCACGGGTACGAGCAAATCCACGCTCGTGCAGCTCATCCCGAGACTGTACGACACGACGACGGGCAGCGTCAAGGTGGGCGACGTGGACGTGCGCGATTACGACCTCGTGGCGTTGCGTTCGGCGGTCGCCATGGTCCTTCAGAAGAACGTGCTGTTCTCCGGAACGATAAAGGAGAACATCCGCTGGGGCAAGCCCGACGCGACGGACGAGGAGATCGTCGCCGCGTGCAAGCTGGCGCAGGCGGACGAGTTCGTGTCTTCCTTCCCGGACGGTTACGATACTTACATCGAGCAGGGCGGCACCAACGTGTCGGGCGGACAGCGTCAGCGTCTGTGCATAGCCCGCGCGATCATAGCCGATCCCAAGGTGATAATATTCGACGATTCCACCAGCGCGGTGGATACCAAGACGGACGCGCTCATACGCAAGGCGATGGCGGAGAGCCACCCGAACTGCACCAAGATAATCATCGCGCAGCGTGTGTCGAGCATAGAGGACGCGGATAAGATACTCGTCATGGACGGCGGCGAGATCGTCGCCATGGGTACGCACGACGAGCTGATGAAGTCGTGCGACATCTACAGCGAGGCGTACAGGATGCAGAACAAGGTCAAGAAGGAGGACGCCGAAGATGCCAGAAACGAATAACGAAACGGTAGCGCAGACCAACGAACGTCCGCCCAGGAGATCGCTTAAAAAGATGCTGAAAGACGAGAAAACGAAAATGCCCAAAGACCACACGATGCGCCGCATACTCGGCTACGTGTTGAGCCACTACAAGATACCGTTCATCGTGGTCGTCGTGTGCATAATCATCACGGCGTTGGTCAGCTCCATGTCCTCCATCGTCATAACGACGCTCACGAACAACTACATCGTGCCCGCCATCGAAGGCAGGGGGAACCTGGACGGACTGCCCGGCTTCCTCATCGTCGTGTCGGCGATGTTCATGTGCGCGGTCTTCACGAGCGCGACTTATAACATCATCATGGCGAAGGTGGGCCAGGGAACGCTGAAATACATCCGTCAGGATATGTTCAAAAAGATGCAGTCGCTGCCCATCAGCTATTTCGACACGCATCAGAGCGGCGACATCATGAGCCTTTACACCAACGACGTGGATACGCTCCGTCAGTTCATCTGCCAGACGATGCCGCAGCTCGTCTACTCCGCGTTGATAATACTGTCCACGCTCTGCCTGATGATATATTACAGCCTGTATCTGCTGATAATCGTCGTGCTCGGCGTGGTCGCCATGCTGCTGGTTACCAAGCACGTCGCGGGCGCGTCGACCAGATACTTCACCGTACAGCAGAATGCGCTCGGCCGCGTCAACGGCTACATCGAAGAGGCGATGCACGGTCAGAAGGTCATCAAGGTGTTCTGCCACGAGCCCGAAGCCAAAGAGGATTTCGACAAGCGCAACGGCGATCTCTGCCGCGCGGCCACTTCCGCAAACACCTACGCCAACGTGCTCATGCCCATCATGGGCAACATCGGCAACATACTATACGTGCTCATCGCGATAGTCGGTTCCATACTCATCGCGACGGAGGTCACCAACGTCGGACTGATCGCCGCCATGAACCCCGCCGACAACGGCATGATAGGCATAACCATCGGTTTCCTGACCATGACCAAAGCCTTCACCCAGAACATCGCGAACATCTCCCAGCAGATCAACTTCATAGCGCAGGCCAACGCGGGCGGCAGACGAATATTCGCCATGATGGACACTCCGCCCGAAGAGGATAACGGCTATGTCGAGCTGGTCAACGCTCGCCGCGCTCCAGACGGCACGCTCGTGGAATGCGAGGAGCGCACGGGACTGTACGCCTGGAAGCACCCGCACAAGGCCGAGGGTACGATCACGTACACCGAGCTGAAGGGCGACATCGAGATGCACGACGTGGATTTCGCATACGTTCCCGGAAAGACCGTGCTGCATGACATCACGCTGTACGCGAAACCCGGCCAGAAAGTGGCGTTCGTGGGCGCGACCGGCGCGGGCAAGACGACGATAACCAACCTAATCAATCGTTTCTACGACATCGAGGACGGCAAGATCAGATACGACGGCATAAACATCAACAAGATCAAGAAGCCCGACCTTCGTCGTTCGCTCGGCATGGTCCTGCAGGAGACCAACCTGTTCACGGGCACCATCCGCGAAAACATACGTTACGGCAATCTCGAAGCGACGGACGAAGAGGTCGAGGCGGCCGCCAAGCTCGCCAACGCGCACGACTTCATCATGCGCCTGCCAGAGGGTTACGACACCATGCTGGAAAGCGATGGCGCGAACCTGTCGCAGGGCCAGCGCCAGCTCATATCCATAGCGCGCACGGCCTGCCGCAACGCGCCCGTGCTCATACTCGACGAGGCGACCAGTTCCATCGATACCCGTACGGAGTCCATAGTCCAGCGCGGCATGGACAGACTGATGGAAGGCAGAACGGTGTTCGTCATAGCGCACCGACTGTCCACCGTCCAGAATTCGGACGTCATCATGGTGCTCGACCACGGCCGCATCATCGAGCGCGGTACGCACGAGCAGCTCATCGAAAAGCGCGGAACGTATTACAGTCTGTATACGGGCGCCTTCGAGCTGGAATGATATCGCAAAGCGGATAAATGCAAAAACCGTCGGAACGCACTGCGTTCCGACGGTTTTCTCTTACAGGTCGTCCGCGTCCTGTTCGGGTATGCCCGGGAAGAGCGGCCGACCGGTGTAAGATCCTCCCGGATCGTTTTTCGATCCTTGCTTTTCTTTTTCCTTGCTTTCTTCGTCCATACTCTTAGCATGCGCAGTTCGGCGGAGATAATGCGCGGGCATAAAAGCGCGTTTCGCACGCATATCTTTAATATATGAGTTTTTATGATGACATAACATACCGCTCCGCTCTCGGCAGGGCGCTCGGGTACTGCGTCGTGCTCATGGGCGGGGAGGCCGTTTACGTCGAGGGCATAACCCGATACTCCGTCATCACGCCCGAACGCATGGAAATGATCGCGGGGCGTAAACTTATCGTGGTGGAGGGGAGCGATATGCGCGTGGAAGAGCTGGAACGCGAGACCGTCATCGTCAAGGGACGCATCAGGAGCGTGCGGGAGGAGGGAGAGTGTATACCGTCCGAGCGGAAGGACTGAACGGCATGCGCCTGGTGCGCGAGATGGCGCGCGGCGACGTGCGCCTGTCCCGCCTGCGCATGCGTCCGCCCCGTGCGCTTTCGTTCGGGGTGCGGCGAAAAGATTTGCATAAAGTCGTTGCAATTCTCGACGCTATGTGTTACAATTATTCCATAAAGGGCAGTATAAGCGAGGACGGATCGCTGCCTCGCAGACTTTTTCTGCCCGTGGCCGCGCTCATGATGGCGGTGCTCGTGTTCTGCTCCGACCTGTTCGTCTGGCGGGTGGAAGTTACGGGCGCGGAGGGCGTGCTTGCCGAAGACGTCAGAGCGGTCGTCGCCGCGGAACGCGGCGGACCGGGCAGCTTCACGTGGGGCGTGGACGAAGCGCGGCTGGAAAGCGCGCTCGCCGCTCTGGACGGGATAGCGGCGGCGTCGGTGTCGCTCAAAGGCAGCGTGTTGCACGTCTCCGTGCTCGAAGAGCTTTCGGGCGAGGGCGTGCCTCCCGCGACGGAAGGCGACCTTGTGTCGGGGTACGACGGAGTGGTGACGCGCGTCGTGGCGGAAAGCGGCACTCCGCTCGTGGACGCGGGCGACGTCGTGGCGCGGGGCGACACGCTAATAACGGGCGACGTTTATTCCACGGCGGACGGCAGCGTCATCGGCCGCACGCAGGTGCGCGGAAGGGTATACGCGCAAGTCAGTTTCCCCTTCGTACTGCCGCTGTCCGAAAAGACGTTGGTCTACACGGGCGCGACTTATCGCAGCGTGACCGTGAGCGCGTTCGGGCTGGAATGGGGCGGAGGAACGCCGCCTTTCGGGATAAGCGATTCCGTGACGACGGAGCGCGTCCTGTTTCCCGTACCCGTCACGGTGCGCAGCACGGAATGGCGGGAGCTGACGTGGTCGGAAACGGACGACGAAGGCGAGGCTTTCGTGCGTGACAAGGGCGAGGAACTGCGCGCGCTCTACGGCGTGGATTTCGCGCCGCGCGCGGACGTATACGATTCGGGCGGAGCTCGATACATGCGGGTTTATTTCACCGCGGAGATCTGCATAGGAGAAATATGACGGAAGAACATACACGTGAGATACCGTTGAGCGGGAACGACATGTATTACAAGCTGTCGGGCGCTATGGACGGGAATCTCGAACTTATGGAAAAGCTGTTCGACGTGCGCATCCGCGCGACGGCGGGCGGCGTGAAGGTGAGCGGGAGTGAGGAACACGTGGAAGCGTGCGTGCGACTCATAGGCGTGCTCACCGAGCTGATAGCGCAGGGTCAGAGCGTCAATAAGGTGCTCATATCGCGTTGCGCGGACATGGTCGCCTCGCACGACGAGGGCGAGATACTCGATCTGTTCCGCGATACCGTGGCGGTCACCGCCCGCGGCAAGAAGATAGTGTGCAAGACGCTCGCTCAGCGCGACTACTGCCGTGCGATAAAGAAGAACACGCTGACGTTCGCCGTCGGCCCGGCAGGCACGGGCAAGACCTATCTTGCCGTCGCGCTCGCCGTTTCCGCGTTCAAGCGCGGGGAAGTCGACCGCATCATACTCACTCGTCCCGCCATCGAAGCGGGCGAAAAACTCGGATTTTTACCGGGCGACCTTCAGATGAAGGTGGATCCCTATCTCCGCCCGCTTTACGACGCGTTGGAAGAGCTGTTCGGCGTGAACGACTATTCCGATCTGATAGAAAAGGGCATAATCGAGATCGCGCCGCTCGCGTACATGCGCGGCCGCACGCTCGCCCGCGCGTTCATCATACTCGACGAGGCGCAGAACACCACGGAGGAACAGATGAAGATGTTCCTTACCCGCATGGGCGACGGCAGCAAGGTGGTGGTAACGGGCGACATCACGCAGATAGACCTGCCTCACGGCGGGTTGAGCGGCCTTAAACAGGCGATATCCATACTGCGGGACATAGACGACATAGCCATATGCCGATTGACGGACAAGGACGTGGTGCGCCACGAGCTTGTCCAGCGCATCATCAAGGCATATGAAAGGGCGGGTGAGTGACATATGACGTCCGATACGGATAAAAACAATTTTACGGGAGTACAGCTCGTGCGCGCCATAGCCGCCTCAGTGTTGTGCGGACTGGTCATGGTAGAGGCTTGCATAGTCAAGTATTACGTCATAGGCAGTCCCGTGACGGCGGGCGTATGGTTCTGTATGCTCACTCTCGGCATAATCTTCGCGGTGTTTCTGAGCGGTCTGCTCATGTTCGCCGTGGTATCGCGCACGTTCATCATACGCAACACGCGATACTACGTGGCGTTCCTGACCACGATAACGATAGCCTTTCTCGTACAGCTCTATCTGTCCACGATATCTCCGCTCCTCATCGCACCCGGACTGACCGCGACGGTGATAATCCAGCTCTCGCGGCGGCGCCAGGACGCGTTCATATTCAACCTCACCGAATCGGTCATGCTGTTCTGCGCGCTGGTGTTCGAGTCCGTCATAACGGAGGGCGAAGTGTTCGCGCTCGTGGGCGGCGGCAACGGCTGGCACATCTGGTTCGTGGTGTGCATGACCGTGCTCAGCATAGGCGCGGGCGCTTACGTCCCGCTCTTTCTCCGGGAAAAGACCAGGCGCATAAGCTATCTTTTCCTCGGACTGTCGCTCACGGCGGCGTCCGTGGTGCTCTACGTCGTCATGAGCCTGGTATACGGCAGCCTGCCCATGCTCTCCTATTCGTGGCTGGTCGCCATCGCGGGCATCACGCCTTACGTGCTCTCGCAGGTGCTCAATCCCGCGCTCGAATCGGGCTTCAACCTGGTCACGGACAACAGACTGGTCGAGCTGACCAACACCAGACAGCCGCTGTTGCGTCGGCTGGCGACGGAGGCTCCCGGCACGTACAATCACTCGCTGGCGGTCGCCAATTTCGCGGGCATATGCGCCAACGCGATAGGCGAAGACCCGTACCTCGCCCGCGCGGCGGCGTACTATCACGACGTCGGCAAACTGGTCAACCCCACTTATTTCGCGGAGAACCAGGCGGGCTACAACCCTCACGACGACATACTTCCCGAGGTCAGCGCGGAAATAATCCGCTCGCACACCACCGAGGGCTATAAGCTGCTCAAAAGCGCGGGACTGCCCGAAGAGATAGCGAGCGTTGCCGTCGAGCATCACGGCACGCTGCCCATAACGGTGTTCTACGAGCGCGCCAAAAAGCTGACGGACAGCGAGGTGGACATACGGGATTACAGTTATCACGGCAATACTCCCACCACGCGCATAGCGGCGATCATAATGATATGCGACAGCAGCGAGGCGGCCATCCGCGCGATGGACAAGCCGGACGGCGAGCGCGTGGACAAGCTGCTCCGAAGCATCATACACGACAGGATAAACAGAGGGCAGTTCGACAAATGCCCCATATCGCTAATGGACCTGGACATCATACGCCGCACCATCGTGCGGTCGTACGGCGGACTGTTCCACAAGCGAGTGAAATACCCGGGCGGTGAAAAAGATTGATAACGCTTACAGGAGACATTACGGATAATTTCGCCCGGGCGGCGGATGCGGCGTTTGCCGCGCTCTCGCTGGCGGGCGAGGCGGAAGTCGAGGTGAACTTCGTCACCGAAGAGGAGATACGCGAGCTGAACGCTCGCACCCGTGACACCGACCGCGTGACGGATGTGCTCAGCTATCCCATGCTGGACGAGATAAGACCGTTCACCCGAGAGAATTATCCCTTCGACGTCGACCCCGAGAACGGGCGCGTGCCGCTCGGCTCGATAGTCATCTGCCGCGAAGTGGCGGCGCGTCAGGCGGAGGAGTACGGTCACAGCCGCGACAGGGAGGAGACCTACCTGTTCGTGCACGGTCTGCTCCATCTTCTCGGTTACGACCACATGACGGAAGAGGACAAGTCAGTCATGCGCGAAGCGGAGGAACGCATACTCTCCGCGATAGGACAGGTGAGGTGACAGGGATGAGATCGGGATTCATTGCAATACTCGGCCGCCCCAACGTGGGCAAGAGCAGTCTGATGAACAGGCTGATAGGCGAAAAGATATCCATCGTTTCCCCCAAACCGCAGACGACGCGCGACGCCGTCCGCGGTATCCTCACGACGGACGATTACCAGATGATATTCGTGGACACGCCCGGATTGCTCACGCCCAAGACGGAACTCGGCAAATACATGAGCAAGGAAACGGACGCCGCCGCGCGCGACGTGGATGCCATCGTCATAGTGCTGGACGGCAGTCGGGGCGTCGGTCAGCGCGATATCGACTTCATCGAGAACAAGCTCGCTCTGGGCATACCCACTTACGTCGTGGTCAACAAGACCGACCGCGGCGGTTACGAGAAGATATATCCCGAGCTTGCGCGGCTCGCACCTTTGATGAGATCGGAGAACGGCAAGAACGCTGTCAAGGAGATCGTACCCACTTCATGCAAGAACGGCACCAACATAGACACGTTGCGCGACATGCTGGTGAGCGAGTTGCACGACGAGGTCATGTACTATCCGTCCGGCGATCTGACCGACCGTTCCATGCGATACGTCGCGGCGGAGACCATACGCGAAAAGGCATTGCTCTTTTTGCAGGACGAGATACCGCACGGCATAGGCGTAATAATCAACATCTACGACGAGAAGAAAGAAACGCTGGTCATCGAGGCGGACGTCGTGTGCGAAAAAGAGAGCCACAAGCCCATAATAGTGGGCGAGGGCGGCAGCATGATAAAGCGCATAAGCGAGAGCGCGCGCCGCGAGCTGGAAGCGCGCACGGGCAAGCGCGTGCACATCCGTCTGTTCGTCAAGGTGCGTGAGGACTGGCGCAATCGCAAGACGTACATGCGTGATCTCGGCTACGAGGACTGACATGGAAGAGCTGAAAACGACGGGCATAGTCGTGGGCGCGGAGGACTACAAGGAGTCGGACAGGCTGGTGCGCATCCTGACGCCCGATCTCGGGGTGGTGCGCGCGGTCATGCGGGGCGTCAAAAAGGAGAAAGCCAAGCTGAAATTCGCGTCCACGCCCTTTGCGTTCTGCGAGTATGAGCTCATCAAACGGGGCGCGTTCTATACCGTCAAAACGGCGTCCTCCGTCGAGAGCCTGTTCGGAGTGACGTCCACTCCCGAAAGATACGTGGCGGCTTCCGTGCTGCTGGAAACGGCGGCGGAAGCGTCGGGGAACGGCGACGCGGAGCTGTTCGTTTCGTTGCTTACAGCTCTCAAAGACGTGATATATTCGGGCGCCGACGCTTACGGCATCGCATATCGCTTCGTGCGTGGTCTGCTCGCGTCGGGCGGTTACTCCGCGGAGGAATGCGCGGACGGCGTTTGCGCCGTTCCCGCCGCCGAGCTCCGCAGATGCGTGCGCTCGTTCGAAAACAAATTCATATGCAGGATAAGATCCGCGGCGTTGTTGTGAGCTGGTCTTTTTCTTTGTCTAGGGGCGCGTCGGAAATCGAACGGGCAACCGCGCGAAAGTCCCGTTTTCGAGCTGAATATTGCAAAAAATATCGGGCGCGCAGGGAAAATTTTACAAAAGGTATTGATTTTAAGAGTATTTCATGATATACTGAAAAAGTTAGATGCACGATAACGACAAACGCATCAAAATAAAGTAAAGGAGTTAAGGGGTGAAAAAACAATACGTTTTCCGATTTGAAGAAGGCAACGGAAAGATGCGCGAGCTGCTGGGGGGCAAGGGCGCCAATCTGGCTGAAATGACCGGACTGGGCATGCCCGTTCCGCCCGGATTCACGATCTCGACCGAGGCTTGCACGCGTTACTACGAGGACGGTCGCAAGATCGCCGCGGATATCGAAGAGCAGATATTCGAGGCGCTCGGCACATTGGAAAAACGCATGGGAAAGAAGCTGGGGGACGAGAAGGATCCGCTCCTGGTGTCGGTGCGCAGCGGCGCGCGTGCGTCCATGCCCGGCATGATGGATACCATCCTCAACCTCGGTCTGAACGACAAGTCGGTGGAAGGGCTTGCGTCCAAGACCAAAAATCCCCGCTTTGCTTACGACTCTTACCGCCGCTTCATCCAGATGTTCTCGGACGTCGTCATGGAACAGGACAAGACGGTGTATGAGCGCATACTCGACGACATCAAGTCGGCCAAGGGCTACAAGTCCGATCCCGAACTGACGGCGGACGACCTCAAAGAGATAGTCAAGCTGTTCAAGGACAACTATAAAAAGAACCAGGGCGTGGACTTCCCGCAGGATCCCAAGATCCAGCTCATCGAGGCCACCAAAGCGGTGTTCCGCAGCTGGGACAATCCCCGCGCCAACGTATATCGCCGCATGAACGACATCCCTTACGACTGGGGCACCGCGGTCAACATCCAGAGCATGGTGTTCGGCAACAAGGGCGAGACTTCGGGCACGGGCGTCGCCTTCACGCGTAACCCCGCGACGGGCGAAAAGGGTCTGTTCGGCGAGTACCTCATGAACGCGCAGGGCGAGGACGTCGTCGCAGGCATCCGCACGCCCAAGCACATAAGCGAGTTAAAAGAACAGAACGAAAAGCTGTATGACCAGTTCGTGGAGATAGCGACCACGCTGGAAAACCACTACAAAGACATGCAGGACATGGAGTTCACCATCGAAGAGGGTAAACTCTACATGCTCCAGACCCGTAACGGCAAGCGCACCGCACAGGCCGCGCTTAAAATAGCCGTCGACCTCGTTCGCGAGGGCATGATAGACGAGAAAAAGGCGGTGTGCATGATCGAGCCCAAGCAGCTCGACACTCTGCTCCATCCGCAGTTTGACGTCACCGTACTGCGCAGCGCGGAGTACGTATCCTGCGCGTTGCCCGCGTCGCCGGGCGCCGCTTGCGGCAAGATAGCTTTCACCGCGGACGAGGCGGTAAAGCGCGTCAAGAACGGTGAGAAAGTCGTGCTCGTCCGTCTTGAGACCAGCCCCGAGGACATCGAGGGCATGAACGCCGCGGAGGGCATACTCACCGCGCGCGGCGGCATGACCAGCCACGCGGCGGTCGTAGCGAGAGGCATGGGCGTCTGCTGCGTATCCGGTTGCCCCGACCTCATCGTGGACGAGGAGAACAGAAAGATAACCCTGGCGGGCAAGACTTACGGCCCGGACGACTGGCTGAGCCTGGACGGCACCACCGGCAGGATATACGCGATGAAGATACCCACCGTGCCCGCGGAAGTCACGGGCGACTTCGGCACGCTGATGGGCTGGGCGGACAAGTACCGCGATCTCCACGTCCGCACGAACGCCGACACCCCGCGCGACGCCGCACAGGCGGTGCGTTTCGGCGCGGAGGGCATCGGTCTTTGCCGTACCGAGCACATGTTCTTCGATCCCGCGCGTATCCCCGCGATACGCGAGATGATAGTTTCCAAGACCAAGGAAGAACGCGAGCGCGCGCTCGCCAAGCTCCTGCCCATGCAGAAAGGCGACTTCAAGGCGATGTACATCGCGCTGGAAGGCCGCCCGATGACCGTGCGTTTCCTCGATCCGCCTCTTCACGAATTTGTCCCGCACGAGGATTGGGAGATAATCGAGCTCGCCAAGAACATGGGCATTCCTTTCGAGGAGCTCAAAGCCACCATCGTCAGCCTGCACGAAGCCAACCCCATGATGGGCCACCGCGGCTGCCGTCTTTCCGTGACCTATCCCGAGATAGCGCAGATGCAGACGCGCGCCGTCATCGAGGCGGCTCTGGAAGTGCGCAAGGAAAAGGGCTGGGATATCGTACCCGAGATAATGGTCCCGCTCGTGGGCGACGTCAAGGAGCTTAAATACGTCAAGGGCATCATCACGGAAGTCGCGGATGCGATAATCGCCGAGCACAAGTCCGACATGAGATACATGGTCGGCACCATGATAGAGATCCCTCGCGCCGCGGTCACCGCGGATAAGATAGCCACAGAAGCGGAGTTCTTCTCCTTCGGTACGAACGACCTCACGCAGATGACCTTCGGATTCTCGCGCGACGATGCCGGCAAGTTCCTGCCCGAGTATTACAACAAAAAGATATACGAGTTCGACCCGTTCGCCAAAGTGGACGTGGACGGCGTGGGCGCGCTTATCGAGATAGCCGCGAAGAAGGGAAGAGCCACTCGCCCCAACCTCAAGCTGGGCGTTTGCGGCGAACACGGCGGCGATCCTTCCAGCGTGGAGTTCTTCCACAAGGTCGGCCTGGACTACGTGTCATGCTCGCCGTTCAGAGTCCCGCTCGCCCGTCTTGCCGCCGCGCAGGCGTCCATAAAATTCCCCAGAAAGTGATCGCGTGACGCGATATGAAAAACTATTCGCGGGGCCTGACCGAGAGCGGTCAGGCCCCGTTTCGTTGAACGTGAATAACGCACATATCGATCGTCGGAGATCGACGTCCTTTCAAAGGAACTTTCGAGACCGATCCGAAAAGCGTTTTATCCGCCGGCAAAACACCTTGTCGTTTTTCCGTTTTGTGCATACGTTGAGTTGAAAATCCGAAAGAAATATGTTAATATGTAAGTAGCGATCGCGCCATCGCTAAACATCCCGAATGACATGCGCGTAACGTATCCATGGATCCGTCAAGCGTTTCTGTTAAATACGCATATACCGCGTATGTCGCGATCGATATGCGAAACTGTATAAACGGAGGAAAATTATGGAATTCAAATGGCTGAACGAAAGCAAGGTCGTGAAGGAGGGCAACAAGATAACGGTGTCGGCCACTCCGAAGAGCGACTTTTTTTACAGCAGCGCCACGGCCGGCGAGGAGGGCATCACCCCCGAATCGCTCTGCAACGCGCCCTTTTATTATACGGAGATAAAGGGAGATTTCGTCATGCGCGCGAAGGTCTCTCACGACTTCAAGTCGGTCTACGATTCTTCGTCTCTCATGGTGTACAAAAACGACGCTTGCTGGGCAAAGGCTTGCTTTGAGTACACCGATTTCGGAACGCACGCCGTCGTCAGCGTGGTAACAAACGGTGAGTCCGACGATGCGAACGGATGCAATCTGACGGAAGAAAAGATATGGTTGCAGATATGCAGAGCGGGGAATGCCTTCGCTTTCCATTATTCCGTCGACGGCGAAAATTTCTATATGATGCGCTATTTCCATCTGCCCGTGGATGAAACTGTCAAGGTCGGGCTTCTGGCACAGTCGCCCACGGGACAGGGCGGCGCCAGGATATACGAGGACCTGACGATAGAGAGCAAAACTGTTAAAAACCTCAGAGCCGGCAAGTAAAAGACGGTATGCGCCTTATGCGCCATCCGCCTCTGTTCCGTTCGTGATCGGGTGAACCGTCTCGGATCGCGAACGTGCCGCGTTCTCGCGATACAAATCGGATCATTCACGCGCCCGTTTCTTATCGGAACGGGCGCTCGGCGTACTGTTGGATCGCGCGGAGGGGCGTCTTTGGGCGTGACGGGATGGCCGGGCAGGTGAACTGCGCGTATCGCGCCGCGCGCACGATAAATTATACTGCGTGCGGCGGCCAAAGGCTTGACTTTCGCGACACATATGTGATAAAATCGTAAAGGTATTATGGAGTGATTTACTCTCCTAATACCGATAACGGGGAAGGAATGGATTTCAAGAAGGTAATATACGATCTCGAAGCGGAATATCTGTCGCCGTACGCATGCAAGTCGGCCGATACCAAAGGTCGTCTGCATCCCATCACGCCGTGTGAACTGCGTACGGATTTTCAGCGTGACCGCGATCGTATAATCCACTCCAAATCCTTCCGTCGTCTCAAACACAAAACGCAGGTCTTTCTCGCACCCGAAGGCGATCATTATCGCACGCGGCTGACGCACACGCTGGAAGTCAGTCAGATAGCGCGCGGGATAGCTCGGGCGTTGCGACTGAACGAGGATCTCACCGAGGCCATAGCTCTCGGTCATGATCTGGGGCATACTCCGTTCGGTCATGCGGGCGAGCGCGCTCTTGCCCGAAAGATGTCGGATGAGGGCGGTTTCCGTCATTGCAAGCAGTCGCTGCGAGTGGTGGACGTGCTGGAAAACGACGGCAAGGGTCTCAATCTTACATACGAGGTGCGTGACGGCATCGTGAACCACACGCGTCACGGTCATCCCTCGACGTTGGAAGGCCGCGTGGTATGTCTGAGCGACCAGATAGCCTATCTCAATCACGACGTGGACGACGCCATTCGCGGCGGCGTGATAAGCGAGCGCGATCTTCCGGAGAACGTGGTGAAGCTGTTCGGCGACAGTCACGGCAAGCGCATAGATTCCATGATAATGGACATAATCCGACACAGTTACGGCAAACCGTTCGTCGATCCGAGCGAGCGTGCCGCCGCCGTGATGGAGGAGTTCCGCGACTTCATGTTCGCTCACGTATACAGCTCGCCGCTCGCCAAGTCGGAAGAACCCAAGGTGGAATACATGATAAGCCTGCTGTTCGACCGTTTCCTGGCGCACCCCGAGCAATTGCCCGAATACATCCGCAAGTCGGACGCGTCGGACAAACAGAAAGTCTGCGATCATATAGCCACGATGAGCGACACCTACCTCGTGCGGGTGTTCGAAGACACATTCATACCGAAAGGTTGGGCGAAGTTATAAGAAAGTGAAAGGAACGATGGATTTCAGCGAGTTTTGCAGCCGTCTGCTCGAAAGAACGGACATCGTGAAACTCATATCGCGGTACGTACCGCTCCGCAGGATGGGCAGCAGCTATAAGGCATGTTGTCCCTTTCACAGCGAGCGCACGCCGTCGTTCAGCGTCGATCCTTCCAAGCAGCTTTATCACTGTTTCGGTTGCGGAAAGGGCGGTAACGCCATCACTTTCCTTGCCGACATAGAGAGCATAGACCGCATAGACGCCATACGCATGCTGGCCGACGAGGCGAACATGGAGCTCCCCGAGTTCTCGGGCAAGCGCGCGCCGCACATGGACAAGCAGCATCGTCAGCGGTTATACGACCTTTTGCGGGACGCCGCGCGGCACTACAACGAAAACCTTCGCTCGCCGCTGGCGGGGAAGGCTCGGGAATACATCGAGAAGCGCAAGCTCCCGCCCAACATCGTGACGCGTTTCGGCCTGGGGTACTCGCTGGGATACGACGAAATGATAACGTATCTCAAGCGCAAGGGCTACACCGAGCACGAGATGAAGGAATCGGGGATAGCTGAACAGTACGCCGACAAGTGGTACGACGTTTTCCACGACAGACTGATGTTCCCGATAATAAGCAACTTCGGTCAGGTGGTGGCGTTCGGCGGTCGCGTGCTGGAAAAGACGGACCGCGCCAAATACCGCAACTCAGCGCAGAGCGAGCTGTTCGACAAGTCTCGCACCGTGTACGCGCTCAACCTGCTCAAACGCAAGCGGCAGTCCGGACCCATCGATCACGTCATCATGTGCGAGGGCTACATGGACGTCATAGCGTTGCATAAAGCGGGGTTCGACACCGCCGTCGCCAGCATGGGCACGGCGCTGACGCACCAGCAGGCCCGCCAGATAAAGAACTACACCGACAAAGTCTATATAAGCTACGACGGCGACGCCGCCGGTCAGAAGGCCACCATGCGCGGGCTGGACATCCTCAGGGAATGCGGTCTGACGGTGCGCGTGGTAAGCCTGCCCGACGGAAAGGATCCCGACGAGATAATAAACGAGCGGGGACGGGAAGCGTACGTCCGCGCGCTGGAAACGGCGCTGCCGCTCACCGAATTCAAATTAGCCAATTTAAGAAAAAAATACGACCTCACCGACCGTGACGACCGCACGAAATACGCGGCGGAAGCCGTCAAGTGCGTCAGTATGCTGGACAATCCCGTGGAAGCGGAAGAATATCTCCGCACCGTAGCGACGGAAACGGGTTACGACATGTCCGTACTGCGCAAACAGGCGAACATCACGGACGGACGGGAAGACACGTCCGCGGCACGACCGCGCACGGAGTCGGCAGAGAAGGATGACACGGACGTTTCGGAGACCTACATCCTCGCGGCATACGCCGAAGGCCGACCGTACGTGGATCCCGAAGAGGTCAACGAGCTTTTCGCGGAAGAGGGCTTCGCGAAAAACGTGGTGCAGTCGATAACGGACAGCCGTCTTAAAGGTCTGAAAGACGTTTACGCCGTGCTGTATTCCGATCTTCCCGCCGATCAGACGGGTAAGATCCCCGCGATAGCGGAATTCGACTTCACCGGCATGGACAGCCCGGAAATCTACAAGGCTTGTGTTCGCAGGCTCAAGTGCGCTAAGCTCGAGAAGGAAAGCAACGAGCTCGCGCGCAAGTACGACGAGAGCAAGGACATCACCTATCTCCAGAAGAGCAACGAACTCAAGAAGAAGCTCAAACAACTCAGGGGCAACGGAGGCACCATATGAGCGAAGAAAAACAGACGACCGAAGAGCGCAAGACCGAAGGGGTCGTTCTCAGCGAAAAAGTCGCCAAGGAACTCGGCAGACTGATAAACACGGGTAAGCAGCGCGGCTCGCTCACTTACGACGAAGTGGGCGCGAAGCTGGTAGTGGAATGCGAAGCGACCGCCGCCGAAATGGAGGAGGTACTGCGCGTACTCGGCGAGAACGGCATCGAGGTCAAAGAGATCCAGATAGACACCAAAGACGACTCTCTGGAAAAACTGCTCACGGATACGACCATATCGTCGGACGATCCCGTCAAGGTTTACCTGAAAGACATCGGTAAGGTGCCGCTCCTTTCGGGCAACGACGAGATAGTCCTCGCCAAAAAGATGGCGGAGGGCGATGAGGACGCCAAGGCAAGGCTTTCCGAAGCCAACCTCAGGCTGGTCGTGTCCATAGCCAAGCGCTACGTGGGTCGCGGTATGCTGTTCCTCGATCTTATCCAGGAAGGCAATCTCGGTCTGATGAAGGCCGTCGAAAAGTTCGACTACACCAAGGGGTTCAGATTCTCCACTTACGCCACGTGGTGGATACGCCAGGCGATAACGCGTGCGATAGCCGACCAGGCCCGCACGATAAGGATCCCCGTCCATATGGTGGAAACGATAAACAAACTGACGCGTACGACGCGTTTCCTCGTGCAGGAGCTCGGCCGCGATCCCACGCCCTCCGAGATAGCCAAGGAAATGGGCATCTCCGAGGACAAGGTCCGCGAGATCCAGAAGATAGCGCAGGACCCCGTTTCGCTCGAAACGCCCATCGGCGAGGAAGAGGACAGCCACCTTGGCGACTTCCTCGAAGACGCTCACGCCACGTCGCCGCAGGAGCAGGTCACGACCACGCTGCTCAAAGAAGAGCTAATGAGCGTCCTCGAAACGCTCACGCCCCGCGAACAGGCGGTCATCCGTCTGCGTTACGGCATCGACGGCTCGCACCCCCGCACTTTGGAAGAAGTGGGCAAGCGCTTTGGCGTCACGCGTGAGCGCATACGTCAGATAGAGGCGAAGGCGCTCCGCAAACTGCGCAATCCCGCGCGCAGCAAACGGCTCAAGAGCTACTATTCGGAAAGTTGAGCGTCGACCGATTCGAGCACATCGTTTCTTTTCTGCCCGAATGCGCCAAGCTCGCGGAGATCGGCTGCGACCACGCAAAACTGACCGAGCGCGCGTTCGAGCGCGGTAAGTGCGTTCGCGCGGTCGTGTCCGACATCAGCGACAAATGCCTCGCGAAGGCCCGCGAAACGCTGGCGGGACGCGAGGGCGTCACTTTCGTGACGGGCGACGGTATAACCCCCGAAAGCTTGGACGCCGATTGTCTGCTCATCTGCGGCATGGGCGGCCACGCCATACGCGACATGCTCTCGCGGTACGTCGGTTCGGCGACTCTGGTGCTTTCGCCGCAGTCGCACGCCGAACTGGTCAGGGAAGCGCTGCTCGGCATGGGTTACGCCATCGACGCGGACGAATGTTTCAAAGCGGACGGCAAGTACTACGACGTCCTGCGCGCGGCCCGCGGCGCCCAATCGCTGACGGACTTGCAGATAAGATACGGCGTGTTCTACAAGACAAAGAACGCCGCCTTGCGCGAAAAGCTGGAGATGCGGCTTGCCGCGCTCGAACGCGGCGGAGAACGCAATGCCGCGCGTATGCGCGAGGTCCGGGAGGTGCTTTCATGGCAGAAATAAAGGACATTCTTTCGCTCATGCGCGAGCTCGCACCCGAGAGCGCGACCGAGCCGGGCTTCGACGACAACGTCGGCTTGTTGCTGGGTAGCGAGAAAGGCGACTCGTCCGTCGTCATGCTCTGCCTCGATTGCACGGAAAACGTCGTAAGGGAAGCCGCGGCGGCGGGCGCAAGGCTCGTCATATCCCATCATCCCGCGATCTTCCGTTCGGTCCGCAGGATAACGGACGGCGATCCCACGGGCAGGATGCTGCTCGCGGCGGCGTCCGCCGGCATAAGCGTTTACAGCGCGCACACCAACCTCGATTTCTGCGAGGGCGGACTGAACGACTACAATGCGGAACTGATGGGACTTTCGGACGTGCGTCCCATGCTAGTGGAAGAGAACATCAAAGTGGGACGTATCGGCAAGCGCGAGCCGGTGACGGTCGCGGCGCTCGCCGAGGAGCTGGCGCGCACTTTCACGGACGGTCACATACGCTATGTGGGTACGGGCGCCGAACGCGTTTCGAAGATAGCCGTCGTCAACGGCGGTGGCGGAGACATCGACTTTATATCACGCGCCATGGAGCTGGGCGCCGATTGCTACATAACCGCGGACGTTCCGCATCACGCGGCGCTGTTTGCGGCACAGAACGGTTTCCCGCTCATAATAATGCAGCACTATACGATGGAAAGAGTATATATGAACAGATTGGCCGAACTGCTCGCTCGCGGGTCGGCGGAGCGGGGGCTCGACGTAATATTCAGAGTCGCGGAGAGCGAACACGATCCCGCTCATCAGGAGGGTACATGACAGAAAGTTTTGCTAAAATGATAGAATATCAGTCGCTCGACATGAAGCTTCGCGCCATGAATCGCGAGTACAACAAGCATCCCGACAAGAAAAAGCTGGATGCCACCCGCGCGAAGTTCAACGACGCTCAGGCCAAACTCGACCAGGGCGCGGCCGAGGCCGAGAGCTATGCGGCGGAGATCGAACGCATATACAAGGATTTCCGCAACACGTCCAACGACATCGCCGCGGCGGAAAGCTCGATGGCGCCTGCCGACGATGCCGCGAAAGCCGCCTTGTTGCCCAAACTGGAAGCGCTCAAGACCCGCCTCGAGGGTTACAAGAGCAAGATAAACAGTCGGATAGATCGTATCAAGCAGCTTACCAACGTATGCATGCAGGCGCTCAACACCAAGCGTACCGTCAAAGAGGAGTTCGATAAGATAAAGGCCCGTCTGGACGAGTACAAACGCTCCGTACAGCCGGACAGAGAGCGCATAGAGGCGGGCATGAAAGAGCTCGAGCCTCAGCTGGATAAGAAGCTTTTCGATACTTATGTCCGTTTCAAGCACGACGGCATCGCTCCCGTGTTCGTAGAAGTGGTGGGGAACGACGAGAACAGCTATGCCTGCCGTTGCGGTATGCAGCTTTCGCAAACGAGCAAGAGCGAGCTGAAAAGCAAAAAAATGTGTCAGTGCGAGACTTGCAGACGTATCGTGTATATGAAATGATACGCCCGCCAAGGCTCCGTAACGCGTAAAAACAGGGGGATCGAAACATGGTAAAAAAAGGTGTGATATTGTGCGGAGGTCAGGGAACGCGCTTCCTGCCGGCGACCAAGGCGTTGCCCAAGGAAATGCTGCCCGTGGTCGATACGCCCGTATTGCAGTACATCGTGGACGAGATGATCGACAGCGACATCTCGGAGATATGCATAGTCATATCGCCGGGTAAGGAAGAGATCGTCCGATATTTCTCGCCCAAAGGCAAGCTGGAAAAGACGCTCCGCAAAAAGGGCGACGAAAAGGGCCTTGCGGCGCTCCGCCGCATCAATCGCGGCGCGCGTTTCTTCTTCGCGGTACAAAAGTACCCCAAGGGCATGGCGGACGCGCTCCTTAAAGCCAAGGACTTCATCGGTAACGATCCGTTCGTGCTTTCGACGGGGGATGACCTCGTCCACGCGGACGTGCCCGTGAGCAAACAGCTGATATCCGCGTTCGACGCGGGCGCCCGTGCGGTCATCGGCGGCCAGACCGTTGCCAAGGACAAGATACATCTTTACGGTTGCGCCGACCTCGGCGACGTGATGTTCGGCAACGAACGCGCGCATCTCTGCCGCACGATAGTGGAAAAACCCAAAGCGGAAGACGCGCCGAGCAATTTCGCCGCGCTGGGCAGATACGTGCTCACGCCCGAGATATTCGATAAGATCGCTCAGATCAAGCCGGACAAAAAGGGCGAGCTGCAGGTCACCGACGCGCTCAACCTGTTGTGTGCCGACGGCAACGTCTGCGCGTACGACTTCGAAGGCTACCGCTACGACATGGGCAGCAAAGCGGGCGCGGTACAGGCGACCATCAGCTTCGCACTCAAGCATCCCGAGACAAAGGCGGAGACCGAGGCCTTTATCAAGAGCCTTAAATTGTGATATGTTCAATGCGTTGACATTCGATGACGACATAACGGAACGCTCGGGCAGTAAGCTCTGCTCGCGCGTTTTTCATGTCGGCGGTCGCGATATATCATCTTCCGAAGTACGGAATTTTACGGACGCTTCGTCGGGCGCGCGCCTGCTCGGGGACGTATATCTGCCGTCACTGCTCGTCGGTGACGACATAGTGGATACGGTGACCGAACACGTGCTGACGACGGGCTGCAAACTCATCATCTCGGCTTGCAACACGCTGGACGAGGTGGGCTCCTGCGATAAGCGTTTCGGAGTCACGCCCGTGGGGCTGGCGCACAAACTGGGACTGCTGGACGGCGCGTATATCGCGGGCGGCGTGTATCTCGACAAGGATGACATAGAGCTGATAAACCAGTCGGGCGCCAAAGTGATACTGACGCCCTCCGATTCGTTGGGGTACGGCCACGGCATACCGCCGCTGCGCATGTTGCTCAATCTCGGCGCGGACGTGTACATAGGAACGGGCACGGGGAAGTACGACCGCGATGCCGATCTGGACTTCGAAAAACGATTGCTGTCGCTTGCCGTCAGCGGTGCGCTCTGTACGCGCGACGCGGTCCCTCTCGGGATCCTGGACGAACTCACGGAAAAAATGCCCGACTGAAAAACTTACGCGCAGGCGTTAAAGTATAGGCATATGCCGATGTTTTGGGGGATATTCCGCGGTATTATGTCTGTAAGAGTACCGAATTGCATTGAATATTCAGGTCTTTCCCATATTTTCGATGGTTTATAATTTATAAACGGGATAATGCGATACAAATAGCGGCGCACGAGCGAAAGCTCGTGCGCCGCGTTTACGTTTGAAAGTCGTTTGGTTTTTCGGGGCGGTCATATGGTGCGCCGCAGATTGTCCAGCATGACCCTGAGATTTGCCGCATTCTGCTCGTCGGATATCGAAGGGTCTTTCATGAATTTTTCGCAGGGCAGCGCATCGCACGCGCCGCAGTTTTTCATGCCTTTGTTGCCGCAGCATTCGTATATCGGGCAAACGTCGCGGCCGACGTACTCCAGCCAGAAGACCTTGCCTTCGATCTTGCGGCAGCCTCCGCATTCGGCGGGGAAACGCGCGCATTCGACGCACTTTGTGCCGCAGGGCGAAGGTAAGACATACTCGTCTTTCCAGTACCACCATTTGCATTTTCCGATGTCGGGCGCCGGAGAGTTGACGTAATACTCCACCGCTCTGAGCAGATAAAGCTGGCATTTGTCAAGCGTCTGACCGCGCAGGGTACATTCTTCCGCATACAGCTCTTCCGCCTTTTTGCCGCGCAGCGATTCCACGGTCGCGTATCCCATTTCGATCAGATCCCTTTCCGTTGCGGCGCCGACGTTGGGGATCTTTTTCAGCTCGCTCATTTTTTTTCTTCCTCGAGTCGTTGGATCATATATATGATAGCATATTCTGCGCACGCTTTCAAGACCTTTTTCGGAGATCGCGGATACTTTGTCCGATCCACGAGTCTGGCGCCTTTTATCGATCGCGATCACTTAGGTGGTATCTTTCGGCAGGGCGGCTGGGGTACGGTAATTTTCGCATTTGTTTTCGCGCTCGACCGACCACGGTTGGGTTTTTCTGACAGATGGATTTTACATAAAAAACAGACCGTGATATCGTTACTCTCGACATCACGGTCTGTTCTTGGTGCGGTTGACAGGACTTGAACCTGCATGGTCGCCCACAAGATCCTTAGTCTTGCGCGTCTGCCAATTCCGCCACAACCGCAAGCCTTGATATAATACTACATCCCGCGGTTTTTGTCAACGGATTTTTGCCGAGTGAAAAAAAATTATTTTTAATTTTTCCGTGAAAGCCGCGGGAACGCCTTTTGCCCGCGCATACTAAAAAATAAGGATATGGCGGGGTTGTGGCAAAAGTTGAAAGCAGTGCCCGACGAGATCAAAGTGCGTTTCACGTCGGGGCTGACTATGCTGTATAATTTCGCGAACGCCGCGATAAAGATCTTTTTCGGGTCGTTCTCCGTGCTGGGGCCCGCTTTCATAAGCGGGATGTTTTCGCTGTGCGTGGGAACGGGGAAGGGCATATATTTCCGCGGGCGTAAGATGTGCGGGTACGAGTCCGCGCGTGAGGCCGCGTACTTCCGCGCGATGGGCGTCACGCTGGTCTTTGCGTCTGCGTTCTTCCTCGCGTACATGGTGGCGCAGCTCATGAGCGACATGCGTCCGGGCAGACACGGCGTTCTGACCTGCGCGGTGATGGTCGTCGTGTCGCTGACCGAGCTGGCGTTTTCCGTGACGGGGATAGCGGAGGCGCGCAGGGAGTTCGACATACTGGACGAGGGGCTGAAATTCATCAATCTAATATCGTCCGTAAACGCGGTGGTGACGGCCGAGACCGTCGTGATGGCGCTGCTGTTCGGCCATGCGGGCGGAGTGGCCGCGGGCGGATTTTTCGGGCTGGGGCTGGGCATGATGTCGCTTGCCGCGGGAGTATACATCATAGTGCGCGCTTCGCACCCGCTATGCGGGTTCCGCACCATAGGCTGAGCGTTCTGCGCACGTATTCCCCCTAAAATGGGAGCAAACCGCATAGTTTTCTTGACTTTTTCACTCTCCGTTTGTATAATTACTGTAAATATACCAAGGAACGAAAACGATGCATTACGATTACGCTAAAAGAATGGCAAATCTGAACGGATCGGCGACGAGAGAGATATTCAAACTGCTCTCCAATCCCGAGATAGTCAGTTTCGCGGGCGGCAATCCCGCGATAGAGTGTCTGCCGACCGAGCGCGTAAAAGAGATAACGGGCGATATATGTTCGTCGCCTTCTTTTTCGCGCGTGTTGCAATACGGCCTGACCGCAGGTTTCCCCGAGCTGCGCGCGCTGCTCGCCAACTATGTCCGTACCGTGGGCATAGAAGGCGCGACCACCGACAACATACTCGTCATCAGCGGCGGACAGCAGGGTATCGACCTCGTGCTCAAAACGTTCATCGATCCCGGTGACGTCATGCTGGTGGAAGACCCCACTTATCTGGCGGTGTTGCAGATAGCCAATTCTTATGAGGCGGTGTGCCGCGGAGTCAAGGCCAACGACGACGGGCTGGACATCGAGGACCTCGAAGCCAAGATAAAGGAGCATAAGCCCAAGATCCTTTATTGCGTGCCCACGTTCTCCAACCCTACGGGCAAGACCTACAGCCTCGAGAACCGCCGCGCGATCGCGGAGCTGACGGCCAAATACGGCGTGATAGTCATCGAGGACGACCCTTACAGCAAGCTGCGTTTCAAGGGCGAATACGTCCCGTCCATGAAGAGCATGGACAAGGCGGGGAACATCATTTTCATTTCTTCGTTCTCCAAGATAATCTCCCCGGGCAACCGTACCGCGCTCGCGTGCGCCGCGCCCGAGCTTATCCGCAAGATGGAGATATGCAAACAGGGTACCGACCTGCACACGCCCAACCTCTCTCAGATGATAACCTACGAATACCTCAAGCGCGGTTATCTCGAGCCCGACCTCAAAAGATCGGTGGCGATATACGGCGAGAAGAAGCGTCTGATGAGCGAGGCTATAAAGAAATACATGCCCGAGGAATTCAAATGCACCGATCCCGACGGCGGACTGTTCATCTGGGGCAAGTTCCCCGACGGCATAGACACCGTCAAGACTTTGTCCGAGGCGGTGGAGCGCAAGGTCGCTTACATCCAGGGCAGCGTGTTCTTTGCGGACGGCAGCGGCACGCAGTACATCAGACTCAATTATTCGTTCGCTAACGCGGAGCAGATAGACGCGGGCATGAAGCGTCTGGGCGACCTGTTTAAAGAGAAGATCGCAGACCTGAAAAAATAACATATAACGGAGCACGGTTACTTAAATGAAAAACGCATTGGACATACTCCGCGAACGCGGTTATGTCGGACAGACAGTATACGAAGACGACCTTTACAAGATACTCGGCAGCGGCGAGTCCATACCGTTCTACGTGGGTTTCGACCCGACGGCGGACAGCCTGCACATCGGGCATTACATCCCCATCATGGCGATGGCGCACATGCAGCGTTGCGGACATCGTCCCATCGCGCTCGTGGGCGGCGGCACCGGCATGATAGGCGACCCTTCGGGGCGTACCGAGCTGCGCAGCATGCTCACCCGCGAACAGGTCGATCACAACGTCAACGCAATAAAGAAACAGATGGAGCGTTTCCTGTCCTTCGAGGGTGATAACGGCGCGATAATAGTCAACAACGCCGACTGGTTGCTCGATCTCAATTACATCAATTTTCTGCGCGAGATAGGCGTGTATTTCTCGGTCAACAAGATGCTGACCGCGGAGTGCTTCAAGATGCGCATGGAAAAGGGCCTGTCTTTCCTGGAATTCAACTACATGCTGATGCAGGCCTACGACTTCCTTATGCTTTACAGAAAGTACGGTTGCCGTCTGGAAATGGGCGGTAACGACCAGTGGAGCAACATCCTCGCGGGAGCCGACCTCATACGCCGCAAGGAACACGTGGACGCGTTCGCGGTCACCTGTCCGCTTCTGCTCAACTCGGAAGGCAAGAAGATGGGCAAGACCGCCAAGGGTGCGCTCTGGCTTTCCGCGGACCGCACGACGCCATACGAGTTCTATCAGTACTTCCGCAACGTGGAAGACGTCAAAGTGGAGGAGTGCCTCCGTCTTCTGACCTTCATGGATCTGGAAGAAATAAAAGAACTCACCGCTCACAACGACGAGCGCATGAACGTCGCCAAAGAGCGTCTGGCATACGAAGTCACCAAGCTGGTACACGGCGAGGCCGAGGCGGAAAAGGCGCGCGAACAGGCTCGCGCGGCGTTCTCCGGCAATGCGGACGCCATGCCGAGCGTGGGCGTCAAGGCCGGCCCCGACACCACCATCGTGGACGTGCTCGTGCTCGCGGGCGCGGCAAAGTCCAAGGGCGAGGCGCGCAGGCTCATCGAGGGCGGCGGCGTCAAAGTGGGGGACGACAAGGTCACGGATATCGCGGCTACCGTTTCCGCGTTCACTTCCGAACGTGAGTTCGTCCTTCACAAGGGCAAGAAGTACCACGTCAAGATAGTCCTCGAATGAATTCCTTCGTAACGCTCACGGACGCGCAGGCGGAGATAGTCGTATTGCGTTCGCGCTTTCTGTCCTTCGTCTATCACATCGAGAGCGAGGAAGAGGGCGCCGCGCGGCTCGCGGAGCTGCGTAAGCGGTATTTCGACGCCACGCACGTGTGTTACGCTTACGTCGCCGACATTGCGGGCAACGTCTGCAAATCGTCCGACGACGGCGAACCGGCTTCCACGGCGGGCGCGCCCATACTCTCCGTGCTCACGGGCGGCGGCTACAGGCAGGCCATGATCGCGGTCGTGAGGTATTTCGGCGGCACGAAACTGGGCGTGGGCGGGCTGGTCCGCACTTACACCGACGCCGCGCTCGCCGCGGTCGAAAAGGCGGAGAAGCGCACGCTCGTCATGAGCGACGTGTACGACGCCGAGGTCAGCTATCAACTGTTCGGGAAGATAAAAAACACCGTCGCGAATCGCGGCGGAAAGATTACGAATATCGAATACGGCAACGGAGTCAGATTCACCGTGGCGATACCCGCGACGTGCGATGTGTTGGGCGAACTGATCGACATTACCGGAGGAAAAACGAATTTTATCCACAGAGGCAACAGATATGAAATTTATTGAATGCACACAGTTCAAAGACAAGAACACCGATCTGAAATTCGGCAAGAACTTCACCGATTACATGTTCATGATGGAGTATCATGACGGAAAGTGGGATTATGACAACGCCTGCATCAAGCCTTACGCTCCCTTCGTTCTCGATCCCTCCACTTCGGTCTTCCATTACGGTCAGGCCGTGTTCGAGGGCCTCAAAGCATACCGCAACGACAAGGGCGAGGTAAGACTGTTCCGTCCCATGGAGAACATGCGCCGCATGAACGATTCCTGCGCCCGCGTATGCATACCGCAGTTCGATCCCGACTTCCTGCATGACGCGCTCGTCAAGCTCGTCATAACCGAAAAGGACTGGATCCCCACCGCGGAGGGCACGTCGCTCTATATCCGTCCGTTCGCCATCGCCACGGATAAGGCGCTGGGCGTCCATGCCGCGCATAACTATATCCTCGCGATCATACTTTCTCCCGTGGGCGCGTATTACGCGCACGGTTTCGACCCCGTCAGCCTTTACGTCGAAGAGCATTACAAGCGCGCTTGCAAGGGAGGCACGGGCCACCACAAGGTCGCGGGCAACTACGCGGCGTCCATACTCGCCAGCGAGGAGGCAGAGCGTCGCGGCTACGATCAGACGCTTTGGCTGGACGCGGCGGAGAACAAATACATGGAAGAAGTCGGTTCCATGAATATCTTCTTCGTATTGAACGGCGTCGTCGTGACGCCCATGCTGGGCGGTTCCATCCTCCCGGGCATCACGCGTAAGAGCACCATCGAGCTGCTCAAGGCGCGCGGATACAAAGTGGAAGAGCGTCGCGTGTCCGTGGACGAGGTCGTGAAGGCCGCCGAGGACGGCACCCTGAACGAAGTGTTCGGCACGGGTACCGCGGCAGTCGTTTCGCCCGTCGGCTCCTTCGGCTACCTCGGCAAAAAATACACGGTAGGCGACGGAAAACTGGGAAAGATTACCAAATACGTGTACGACGAGCTCACCGGCATCCAGACGGGCAAGCGACCCGACGAATTCGGCTGGGTGGAGCGTATCGTCTGAAGATATCACACAAGCATCAAGGAGTACTAAATGAACAACGATACCAAGTGCGTCAGAGCGGGGTATATCCCCGGCAACGGTGAACCGCGTCAGATCCCCATCGTCCAGTCCACCACTTTCAGATACACTTCCAGCGAAGAGATGGGTCAGCTCTTCGACCTCGAAAAATCGGGATATTTCTATACCAGACTGCAGAATCCCACCAATGACCACGTGGCCGCTCGCATAGCGGAGCTGGAAGGCGGCGTCGCCGCCATGCTCACGTCCTCCGGGCAGGCAGCCAATTTCTTTGCAGTCTTCAACATATGCACGGCGGGCGATCACTTCGTTTCGACGGCGTCCATATACGGCGGAACGTTCAACCTCTTCGGCGTCACCATGAAGAAGATGGGCATTGACTGCACGTTCGTCGATCAGGACGCGAGCGAGGAGGAGCTGGAAAAGGCATTCCGCCCGAACACCAAGTGCGTGTTCGCCGAAACGCTTTCCAACCCGGGCGTCAAGGTGCTCGACATAGAAAAATTCGCGCGGCTGGCGCATAAGCACGGCGTGCCTCTCATCATGGACAATACGTTCCCGACGCCCATCAATTGCCGTCCCTTCGAGTGGGGTTGCGACATAGTGACGCATTCCACGACCAAGTACATGGACGGTCACGGCGTGGCGGTGGGCGGTTGCATCGTGGACAGCGGCAATTTCGATTTCGCCGCTTACGGCGACAAGTTCCCCGGACTGAACCTTCCCGACGACTCGTATCACGGCATAGTTTACACCGAGAAGTTCGGAAAGGGCGCGTACATCTATAAGGCGACCGCGCAGCTCATGCGCGACCTGGGCGCGATACAGGCCCCTCAGAACGCGTTCTATCTCAACCTCGGTCTGGAATCGCTGCACCTGCGTATGCCTCGTCACTGCGCCAACGCGCAGAAGTGTGCCGAGTATCTCGCGGCGCGTCCCGAAGTCGCATGGGTATCCTATCCCGGTCTTGAAACGGACAAGTACCACGCGCTCGCGCAGAAGTATCTGCCCAACGGCAGCTGCGGCGTGCTTTGCTTCGGCCTCAAGGGCGACAGAAAGACCGCGGAAAAATTCATGGACAGCCTTAAGCTCATCCGCATCTACACTCACGTCGCCGATTCCCATTCCTGCATGCTGCATCCCGCGAGCCACACTCACCGTCAGCTCACCGAGGAACAGCTCAAAGAGGCGGGTATCGATCCTTCGCTCATACGCTTCTCCGTGGGCATAGAGTCTGCGGACGACATCATAGGCGACCTCGAACAGGCGCTTGCCGCAATAAAATAAACAGATCTCAGCCGCCCATAAGCTTGACCAGCGTGCCGATTACGTCGGCGGGCGCAAAACCTGTGATCGCTTTAAGACCCGTAACGTGTTCCGTGCGGGTCTTTTTCATCATGCCTTTGCTCAGCATATCCATGATGCCGCTCATGTCGTTCGGGAGGGCGCTCCGCGCGGCCGAAGCGTCCCCGCCCGCGAGCGCAGCGAACAGTTTGCTCTTATCTCCCGCGTCTCCTTTGCCGAGGAGTAGGGGAAGCAACGAATTGATATCCATGATCTGTGACCTCCTGTGCACGATAATGTATATGCCGGCATATTATAGGGTGTATGCGTAAAAGTCTAAGAAACTACACAGCGGAAAAGTGCGCCGAACGGCGCGCCGAGGACGTGATGGCCGAATACGGCAATATGAGCGAAGACGCGCTCTTCGCCCGACTCATGGAAGAGGTATCCTCCGCAAAGTCCGAAGGCTCCTTTGACGCGGCGTCCCTGAAGAGCCGTATGGACGCCATGCGTCCCTATCTCAACGAGGCGCAGATAAACCGACTGGACCATCTGCTGCGGCTGATCGGCTGTTAGGTTGGAAGAGTACGTCGTATACCTCGACGATATGTCCGAGGGCGTGAGCGCGCTCGCGGAGAGCTGTCGTATCACGAACGTTTTTCCTTTTCTGTCCTGCGTGGCAGTGCGGTCGGAGGGCATGCCTCGGCATCCCGGCGGAGCGGCGCTCGCGGTGCGCGCCGCGAACGTGTCCGTCGTCATGGACAAAGCGAGGGAGGCCGTGGGCTGTCCTCCGCCCGCGCCGACGTTACGCGGCGGGGGACCTTCCGTGGCGGTCATCGACACGGGCATCGCGCCGCACGTTGACCTGTGCGTCCCGTGCCGGCTCGCCGCGTTCGTCGATCTCGTGAACGGCAGAAAAACGCCGTACGATGACAACGGTCACGGTACGTCGGTGTGCGGCGCGCTCGCGGGTAACGGGCTGATGTCGGGCGGAAGATACGCGGGCATAGCTCCCGACGTTCCGTTGGTGGTTATAAAAGCCCTCGGCGCGGACGGAGAGGGGAGCACGTCGGACATACTGCGCGCCATGCAATGGATATGGACAAATCGCGACAAGTACGACATAGGCGTGGTGTGCATGTCCTTCGGCGCGGAACCGCTGGCGCGCGGCGATCCGCTCGCGGCGGGTGCGGAGGCGTTGCACGACCGCGGCATCGTCGTCGTGGCCAGCAGCGGCAACGACGGGCCGTCGGGGACGGTCAGATCGCCCGGGGTCAGCCCGTACGTTCTGACGGTGGGCGGGGCGGCGCTCGCGCCGAACGGCCCCGAGCTGTCCGTTTTCTCTTCACGCGGAGTGATAGGCGGCAGGCCGAAGCCCGACCTCGTCGCGCCTGCGGAGGACATCGTGTGCGCGTCTGCGGTCGGCGATTATCTCGCGCTCACGGGAACTAGCATAGCGACGCCCATAGTCGCAGGTGCGTGCGCGATACTGCGCGGCGCGCATCCCGGGTACACGCCCGATAAGGTGCGGGAGCTCCTCATGCGCCATGCGCGCCCGCTGGCTAGGGGCGGTGAGGGCGCGGGCCACGGCATGCTGGATATGTCGTTCATGTCCGCGTGAGTTACTTGGATATCTCGGAAACGGCCTGTAAAAAGAAGTTTATCTCTTCTATTGTGTTGTCTACGCCCAGTGCTATGCGTATCATACCATCTTTCAGCGTCCCGTAATGCTTGTGGACGAGCGGCGCGCAGTGCAATCCGCAGCGCACGCATATGTCGTATTCGTCAGAAAGTATGTTTCCCGCTTCCGCGCTCGACATTCCTCGGACGTTGAAAGATATGACGGGCCCTCCGTATTCGCGCTTGGTGTATATGACCAGCCCGTGGATCTTGGACAGTTCGCCCAGTGTGTAGATGAACATGCCCGTAAGCTTTTTTCGGTCGCTCTCGGCGTGCTCCGCGGTGTACTTGAACGCGGCATTAAGCCCCGCGATCGCGGGCGTGGGGAGCGTCCCGCTTTCCAGTGCCTCGGGCAGCTCGCTGGGCTGAGGCTTGGCGCTGTCCGTGCCCGTGCCGCCGTACCTGAACGGCCTGACCTCGCCCTTTGATATGAGCAGCAGGCCGACGCCCTGCGGCGCGTGCAGCCCCTTGTGCGGCGCCACAGCCATCATGGATATGCCCGACTTTTTCATGTCGATGTCGCGGTAGCCCGCGCTCTGAGCCGCGTCGACCAGGAACAGTATGCCCGATTTGCCCGCGAGGTACCCGATCTCGTCGATGGGCTGCGGCGCGCCGGTGACGTTGCTCACGTGACTGACGACGATCATGTACGTGTTCGGACGTATGGCGGAAGCGATCTGCTCGGCGGTCACATAGCCGCCGCCCAACGGTTGCAATACCGTGTAGTCTATCAGCCCGAGGCTTTTGAGCCGCATGAGCGGGCGGAGCACGCTGTTGTGCTCGAGCGCGGTCGTTATCACGTGTCCGCCTTTGACTACGGTGCCGAATATGGCCGTGTTGAGCGCGTCCGTGCAGTTGAGCGTGAAGATGACTTTGTCGGGCGTGCAACCGAAGAATCTAGCGGCCGTCTCGCGCGTGTCTTCCACCATCATCCCGGCCTTGACGGCGAGCGAGTGGGAAGATCGGGTGGGGTTCGCCGAAAGATATTTGAGCGCGGTACCGACTGCGTTCACGACGGACGTGGGTTTGAAATAGGTCGTCGCCGCATTGTCCAGGTAGATCATCTGTCGCCTCCGTTAGCGTTATACATACTGTAATCTATTATCCGATAAAGCGAAAGAGAACGAAAGAAGCACAAAAGGCGGTGGAAAATGGAAATACTTCTGGTATTGGGCGGGCGCAGTCAGACGCTCAGATGCGCGAATTTTCTCTCGGCGGCGGGTCATCGCGCCGCGGTCACGGACACTCCCGTAAGGCTCGTGGGCAGCTGTACGCTGTCCGTGCGCACGGATATCGACGGGCTGGCGTATTTCAAGGCCAACGCGTACGCGTTTTCTTCCTTCGCGGCGGCGTATGTCGACTACGGTGACGGAAAGTACACGCGTATCCTTTGATATACGCTTTACTTTCGCCCGTCCGTTATGATATAATTTGTCATAACGGAGGCGTAGGATGTCCAGAGCAGACGATATCATCGCACAACTGAAAAAGGATTTTCCCGATGCGCATTGCGAGCTCGAACACAACGATGATTTCGAGTTGCTCGTCGCGGTCATACTGTCCGCGCAGTGCACGGACAAGCGTGTGAACATGGTCACGAAAGACCTCTTCGCACGATGCAACACGCCCGTGGGTTTCGCCACCATGGACAGTGAGGAGCTCGAGGGGCTGATACGCTCGTGCGGATTCTACAGATCCAAGGCCGTGAGCATCATATCCGCCAGCCGCGATATAGTGGAGCGTTTCGGCGGTAAAGTGCCGCACACCATGGAAGAGCTGCTCACGCTGCGCGGAGTGGGGCGCAAGACGGCCAACGTCATGATGAACGTCGCGTTCGGCATGCCTGCCATGGCGGTGGACACGCACGTGTTCCGCACGGCGCATCGCCTCGGCCTTTCGGACAAGCCCACGCCCGAGGGCGTGGAAAAGGACCTCGTCGCACAGCTCAGCAAGGAAAATCTGGAGCAGGCGCATCATCTGCTCATATTCCACGGAAGATATCGTTGTCACGCGCGCAATCCCGAATGCGACAAATGCACGCTGACGGACGAATGCCTTTACATAAAGGAGGGACGGACGGATGTTCGTTGACAGAGCCAGGATATACATCAAATCGGGCGACGGCGGTAACGGCTGCACGTCTTTCTATACGGAAAAATACGTCAACAACGGCGGTCCGGACGGCGGTAACGGCGGCAAGGGCGGTCGCATCGGTTTCCGCGCGTTCAAGAACAAAAGCACGCTCGCTGACTTCAAGTACGCAAAGCACTTCCGCGCGGAGAACGGCGAGAACGGACGTTCGCGCTACTCCGCGGGCAAGAACGGCAAAGACCTGATAATAGAAGTCCCCGTGGGTACCGTCATCAAAGACGAGGAAACGGGCCGCATCGTAGCCGACATGTTCGAGGACGGCATGACCGTGTTCGTGGCGGAAGGCGGCAACGGCGGCAAAGGCAACGCGTTCTTCCGCAACTCGCGCAGACAAGCCCCGCACTTTTCCCAGGCGGGCGAGCGCACGGAAGAACATACGGTGCTCCTCGAACTCAAAACGATAGCGGACGTCGGTCTGGTAGGGTATCCCAACGTGGGCAAATCCACCATACTTTCCGTGATAAGCGCGGCGCGTCCCAAGATCGCGTCCTATCATTTCACGACGCTCTCGCCCAATCTCGGCATGGTTAAAGTGTATGACGATTCCTTCGTGGTCGCCGACATCCCCGGGCTGATAGACGGCGCCAGCGAAGGCGCGGGGCTGGGCCACGATTTCCTGCGCCATATCGAGCGCACCCGTCTGCTCGTTCACGTCATAGACGCGAGCGGCAGCGAGGGCAGGGATCCGGTGGAGGACTACAAAGCCATTAACCGCGAGCTTGCGGGTTACGGCGAGGCGCTCGCCAAAAAGCCGCAGATAGTCGTGCTCAACAAGGCGGACATGATGCAGGACAACGAACTTCCCGCCAAGATAGAGGCGCTCACGGGCAAAAAGCCCGTCATCATGTCGGCCATAATCCACAGCGGGACGGAAGAGCTCATCAAAACGATGTACGCCGAACTGCGTAAGCTCCCGCCCGTGACTCCGCTCGAGTACGAGCCGTTCGAGTACTCCAAGCCCGACAAGGAGAGCTTCTCCGTCGTGGAGTGCGACGACGGCAGTTTCGAGGTCTTCGGCGGGCTGGTCGACGAGATCGCGCGTAACGTCGTGCTGGACAACTACGACAGCATGCAGTTCTTCCAGCGCAGGATAAAGGAAACGGGCATCGACAAGGCTTTGCGCAACGCAGGGGTCAAGGACGGCGATACCGTGCGTATAAAGGACATAGAGTTTGAGTACTATGAGTGACATAGCTGTATACGGCGGCTCTTTCGACCCGATCACGACCGCTCATGCGGACATAATAAAAAAGCTGGCGGAGCGTTTCGACGAGGTGCGCGTCGTGCCTTGCCGACTGTCGCCCTTCAAAACGAGCGTTTCGGCGAGCGCGGAGGACAGGCTCGCCATGCTGGACATGGCGCTCGCCGGCATCCCTCGGGTGACGGTGGACACGGGCGAGCTGTACGCCGACGGCACGAACTACACGTATCTGACGCTTGAGCGTCTGAGCGGGCCGGGCAGGCGTCTGCGCCTCGTCATGGGCAGCGAGATGGTCATCGAGCTGGAGAAATGGAAGCGGGTGGATCGCATGTGCGAGCTGGCGGAACTGTACGTGATACCGCGCCCCGGCTTTCCGCTCACGGGCGAGCTGACGGCCAAACTCGACGCGCTCTTTCCCGCGCGTTGGACGCTCGCCGATTTTCAGGGCATGGTGGGTTCGTCCTCCGAGGTGCGCATTTCGTTCGCGATGGGCGAGCCTGAGATGTTCATGGCGGCCGATACCGCGGCTTACGCGGCCGCGCACGGGCTGTACGGCGAATACTCCTACGTGAACGGGCTGTATGCGGAGTACAAGCTCAAACCCAAGCGCATACGCCATTCATTTTCCACGGCGCTCTGCGGCGTGGAGCTTGCCAAGCGATGCTGCGCGGACACCCGTAAGGCCACGGTCGCGTTGCTGTTGCACGACATAGGCAAGTATATAACGAAAGAGGACGCCGAGAGCATGGGCATAGTGTTCGGGCCCGCCATTGACGACATGCCGCTGCCCGTGCGTCACGCCGAGATAGGCGCGGAGATACTCAGGCAGAAACTGCATATCGACGACGATGAGATCGTGGAGGCGGTACGCTGGCACACGACGGGCAAGCCCGCGATGACGGCGCTCGAAAAAGTGGTGTACCTTGCCGACTGCATAGAGCCGTTGCGCGATTACCCGGGCGTGGACGTTATACGTCGGGAAACGGAAAAGGGCATAGACGAAGGCCTGCTCGCGGCGTTGCGGATGTCCGTCGAACACGTGGGAGAAGAGGGGCTTTATCCGCTCACGCGGAAAGCGTACCTGTATTATAAAAACGAGTCGGAAAGACAAGGAGCTTGATAATGAAAACGACTAAAGAGGACGCATACGTCCTTGCGAAGAAGATAGCGGCCATACTCGACGAGAAAAAAGCGCGTGACATCGTCATCATAGACCTGTCCGAGCGCTCGATAATCGCCGATTATTTCGTCATAGCGAGCGGCCGTTCCACCACCGCCGTAAAGGCGCTCACGGACAACGTGGACGAAAAGCTCTCCAAAGAGGGCATAGAACCGCTGCGTCGGGACGGCATGAACGAAGCCAAGTGGATAGCCGTGGACTACGGCAGCGTCATACTCCACGTGTTCCACGAAGAAACGAGGGAGTATTACCACCTCGAGCGCCTGTGGATAGACGGAGCCAATTTCGAGAGATACGGAGATAACGCCTGATGCCCTGGGAAGCGGATATGATCGCGGGCTTGCAGTCCGCGCTTTCTAACGGTTTCACGGACTTCGTGTTTGGCGCGCTTACGCTTCTGGGCGACGAGATATTCGTGATCGCCGTCATGATGCTGATGTTCTGGTGCGTTTCCAAGCGCACGGGATTCAAATTCCTCAACGTGTATTTCCTTACGGTTGCGATCAACACCGGCATAAAGAGCATCGTCGCGCGCCAGCGGCCCTTTCAGGCATATCCCGACAAGGTGCATTCCATAGGCGAGGAATCTAACGGTTATTCCTTCCCGAGCGGTCACACCAACAGCATAACCACGCTCGCGACGCTTACCTGCGCGGAATACAGGACTAAGCTGAAGATCCTGCTCCCGATAGCTATCGTCGTCGTGGTGCTCGTGATGTTCACGAGACTCTTCCTCGGTCAGCATTATCTTACCGACGTTCTGTCGTCAGCGGCGATAGCCGTCGCGCTCTCGCTCGTCCTCGGCAGGCTCTTCGAACTGCTGGGCGACCATGAAGAACGCCTCGGGTACGTCGTCGGGCCGCTCGCTCTCATCGCGGCCATAGTCGTGGGTACGGTGGCGGACGGCGACCTCGCGGAAAAGACCTTGCAGCTCACCGGAGTCATCATCGCGGTCTATATAGGCTATTGGCTGGAAAAGAAATACGTCCGTTTCGACGTCCGCGCCGCGCTTTGGCAGCACGTGCTGAAATGCCTCATCGGAGGCGTCGTCGCGCTGGGCATGTATCTCGGGCTCAAGTACGCGTTCGCGTTCGACACGACCTATTGGCTCAGCGGTTTCGTGCGTTTCTTCCTCATGGGCGCATGGCTGTCCATAGGCGCGCCCGCCGTGTTCAAGGCGTTGAAGCTGTACTCAGCAGGCGAGCGCACGGAGGCAGAGGACTGACGGAGGAGTCGCGGATCGCGAGACCCGAACACCGCAAAACAAGAAGCGTGCTTATCGGAAGCGCGCTTTTTTGTTTTGTTAAAAATCGGCTAATGAATAATGTAATAGTTTTTTTACGTTTTATTGTCGAAAACCGTCTGATTTTTTTTGACATTATCGGGCTATGGTGGTATGATTAATAACGTGGATATCAAATGTGCCGACATTGAAGACTGTCGGCTTTGTGTTAGAAAAGGAAGGTAGCAGACAATGGACGCGTTTCTTATTGCGCTTGCCGTCGTGGGCGGCATCATAGTGATCGTACTCGTACTCAAATTCATTCGATTCTTGTTCACTTGTTTCGTCGTAAGTCGGTTCCTGAGCTTCGCTTGCATCATAGCGGCCATGATATTCGGCGGTTTCGTCGTTTCGTCGGCTGACTCGGGCACGCTAAGCTTGGACGCCGTGGCCGGATCGTTCATAACGACCGTGTTCGCCTGGATGTTCTTTATCGGGCCCGTCGTGTTCGACGTGGAGTGGGACGGATCTTTCACGCTCGATTTCGACACGGGCGACCTTACTCCCAATACCGTGGGCGGTTTCTTTTTCAATCTGTTCATCGCGGCCGTGGGAGCGGCATTGCTGTACTTCTTCCTGGGCGATTCGTTCCTTCCGATATTCTTCGTCGTTCCCATATTGCTTCTCATCGGCAACGTGATAATGATAATCAAGATGCGGGGCTGACGAAACGCTTTTCGTGCGGGTGTGGCCCTCGGCGCGAGCGGTCGGTATGTCGTGTAATGTCGCGCATATCCGAAAAAAAGTTCGTCAAAACGTTTGACATACGGCCGTGTCGTGATGTAATATAGTGGCAACGAACAAAAAATAGCTTTAGGGGCGGGGTGAAAATCCCCACCGGCGGTGACAGTCCGCGAAGCCGAAAGGCCCGAAGAGGTGAAATTCCTCTACCGACGGTAAAAGTCCGGATGTTATAAAGCTATGACTGCGTATCATTTTCGCGATCATTCCGCCCCTTGGTAAACAAGGAGGCGGTTTTATTTATGATATCCAAGTATATCTCCACTCAGAAGATAGTGACGGTCGCGATGCTCGCGGCGCTGGGTTTCGGTCTCAGCTGGCTGGAATTTCCCATATTCCCGGCGGCGCCTTTCCTGAAACTCGATTTCTCCACGATCGCGACCATGCTGGGCGGTTACATATACGGACCGATAAGCGCCATCGTCATAGAAGGCGTCAAGCAACTGTTGTGCTTCTTCACGAAATCGTCCACGGGCGGCGTGGGCGAGATAGCCAACATCATCATGAACGGTTCGTTCGTCCTCGTGCCGTCCATACTCTATCGGTTCCGCAAAGGCATACCTTCCGTGCTCATCGGCATGGCGGCGGGCTGCCTGCTCCAGATAGCGGCGGGACTCATATGCAATCGCTTCATCACGTTCCCGCTGTTCCTGGTCGACGCGGCGCTCGAATGGTTCAACGATCTCTGGCCTCTGATCATCGCTTTCAACGCCATCAAATCCGTCAGCGTGAGCGCCGTCACGTTCCTGGTGTACAAAAGACTGTCGGTGGCACTCAAACAGGTATTCGGTCGGCATAAAACGCTTGCAAAGAAGGGCGGCAGGGTGTATAATATCAATATGCCTGCAGATATAAAAACCAAAGGAGCGGAGGAGACCGAGGCGTTCGCCGAGAAGCTCGCCGCCGATTTCAAGGGCGGCGAAGTGGTGTTGCTTTCGGGCGACCTCGGCGCCGGTAAAACGGTATTCGCCAAGGGCGTGGCGCGCGCTCTGGGCGTCAAGGGCGACGTTAAAAGCCCCACGTTCACGCTTTGCTGCGAATATGCGGGGCGCGACCTTGAGCTGGTGCACATCGACGCTTATCGTCTCTCGAGCGGCGCCGAAGCCGAAGCGAGCGGACTGAACGAAAAGTTCGGCGATCCGCATACCGTGTGCCTCGTGGAATGGCCGTCGCAGATAGAGAGCGTACTGCCCGCAAAAGCCATCAAAGTGGACATCAAGCGCATAAGCGACGACGAAAGGGAGATCACAGTAAAATGCTGACAAGTAAGCAACGCGCCGCACTGCGCGGGCTGGCGGGAACGGAGCGCGCCATCTTCCAGATAGGAAAGGGCGAGCTTTCGGACAACCTGCTGGACGCGTTGGACAGCGCGCTCACCGCCCGTGAGCTCATCAAGATATCCGTGCTCAGAACGTGCGAGTACGACGCCGACGACCTCATGCGTCTGCTTGAACTCAAGCTCCGCGCGGAAGCCGTGTGCCGTATCGGCAGTAAGATAGTGCTGTACAGATACAGCCACAAAGAGGGCGTCAAACACATAGAGTTATGAAGAATTATCTTGCGATAGACACTGCGTCGAAAGTGCTGAAAGTACTCGTTTGCCACAACGGCAAAACGAGCTATTTTCAGTGTGACGACTTTAAGAGCGCTTCCGAGCGGCTCATGCCCGAAACGGACAGACTGTTGCGCGAAGCGGGTGCTCGTCCCGCGGACATGGACTTTTTCGCGTGCGTGACGGGTCCGGGATCCTTTACGGGGATACGCATAGGCATGGCTACGGTCAAAGCCCTGGCATACGCGTGCTCCAAGCCCGTATGCGCAGTGACGGCTCTCGAGCTGCTCGCATATAATACCATAGGCGCGGAAACCGCCGTGGCCGTGTGCGACGCCAGCAACGGCATGAGATACGTCGCGGTCTACGACGACAAGCTGCGCGAGATAATGTCGCCGCGTTGCCTTTCGTCCGAAGAACTGGCCGATTTCCTCGCGGAGATAGACGAGCCGTACATCGTGCGGGCGGACGGAGCCGTGGTCGGCGAGATACCCCGCGCGGAGTGTCCGACCGATTACAAGGACGCGTTCATAAGCGCGGTGGAACGCGCTTCCGAGCATCTTATTGACGGCAACGCGCTCGAACCGCTCTATATCCGCAAGCCTCAGGCCGAACGGGACCTCGAACAGGGCAAGATATGATAAGGCGCGCGACGGCGAGCGACGCGCGCGGAGTGTTCGGACTCATGAGCGCGTACGTCCGTCCCGTATGGACGGAGGCGCAGGTCTCGGCCGCGTTGACGGACGAGTCGTGCGACGTGTTCGTGGCGGACGAAGACGGGAGCACGGTGGGGTACATAGTACTGGAAAACGTACTCGACGAAGGCTGCGTGTCTTCGATCGCCGTGTCGACCGATCACCGCAGGCGCGGGATCGCGCGGGCGCTTTTCGAAACGGCGATAGCCGCACGGCGTCCAGCGAGCGTATATCTCGAAGTGAACGAGCACAACTCGGGCGCGATAGCTTTTTACGGATCTCTCGGGTTCGTGAAAGCGGGCGAAAGAAAAAAATATTACGGAGAGGACAGCGCATTCATAATGCGCAGGGAGCGAGCGGATATTTGATCCTTGACCTTGACCTCGGTGTGTCCGTAAACGTGGCCGTGGCGCGCGGGAGCGGACTTCCCGTCGTGTTCATGCATGGCTGGGGCGCGTCCTCGGCGGCTTTTCTTCCGGCGTTCGAGCGTTTCGCGTCGGAGGGGCGTACTTGCATCGCGCCCGATCTTCCGCCGTTCGGAGCGTCGGGCATGCCTCCGATCGATTGGTCGCTTTCCGATTACACCTCCATGATGCTGTCTTTGCTCGACCGCCTGGGCGTGGAGCGCGCGGCTTTCGTGGGGCACAGTTTCGGCGGGCGCATAGCGGTAGATATCGCATCCCGAACCAACAGAGCGGAACGGCTGGTGCTCGTGGACGCCGCGGGACTGAGGCCGCGCAAAGGCCCGATAAAGCGCTTGCGCGCTTTGCGGTTCCGTATCTCGCGCAGGCTGGGTCTGGACACCGAGAAATTCTATTCCGCCGATTGGCGCGCGCTGCCCGAGCGTATGCGCGGAGTGTTCGCGCGCGTGGTCGCGCAGGACCTGTCCGACCGACTGTCGTCCATAGCGTGTCCCACGCTGATCGTCTGGGGCAGGCACGACAGGGAAACGCCGCCGTATATGGCTAAGCGTTTTTTGCGCGGCATAAAAAACAGCAGACTCGTTATGCTGGACGGCGGGCATTTCGCTTACGCCGAACGCAGCATGGAATTCGTCGCCGTTCTCGGCGATTTTTTGGGGAGAGCATGGAAACAGCGCTGAACTTCATATTCATAATATTTTCCTCGGCGATACTGTCGGCGTCGGCGATAAAGATGCTGCACATGTATCAGCTGTCGTCTTATCACCTGCGCGGGGTGTTCAACTGGCTGCGCGCGGGGCATTACGAATATATCCTGCGCTATTTCGCGTTCGCGTTCTTCGGCGTGGGACTGACGTTGCTTTTCAACTTCTGCTTCCCGTATGAGAACGTACATTATTTTTCTTTTCTGATATACGTGTTTTTGGGCGTGTTCTTCATGATCGCGGCTTACGGCAAAAGATCCAAAGTCCCGCTGGCCGTCACGCCCCGCATGACGCGACTCATCATGACGCACACGGTGCTCTGCATCGGGCTTTCCGTGGGCGGTTGGGGGCTTTCTCTCACGCCCATGGGCGAAGCGGGCTATGCGGTGCTCCCCGTGCTCATACCGCTCACGTCGCTGCTCGCGTTCGCGCTGACCTATCCGATCGAGCGCTCGATAGCGCGTTCGTTCATGCGCGACGCCGCCGAAGAGGTGGAAAAAGCCAAAGCGCGCGGATTGAAAGTGATAGGGATCACGGGCAGCTACGGCAAGACCACGGCAAAGAACATTCTGACCGCGATGCTGTCCACCAAATATCGCGTATGCGCCAGCCCGCGCAGCTATAACACGCCTTTGGGCATCTGCCGTACGGTAAACGACGTGTTGAGCGAGGACGACGAATTTTTGGTGGCGGAAATGGGCGCGCGTCGCCCGGGCGACATCAAGGAGATATGTGAGGTCGCAAGACCGGACATCGCCGTCATCACGGGCGTGGGCGATCAGCATTACGAAACGTTCGGCTCACGAGAGGCGATAGCCGATACCAAATACGAACTGGTGGAAGCGCTGGGCGAGGGCGGAGTCGCGGCTTTCAACGGAGCGGACGAGGGCGCACTCGCGCTTTCCGAACGGCTCGCGGGCGATAAGATCGTCACCTGCTTGGGCAAAGAAGTGTATTTCACCGACCTGTCCTTCGGCAAGGACGGTACCCGTTTCACGATACACATCGGAAACGAAAGTCATGAGATAAAGACCAGACTGCTCGGGCGTCACATCCCGGCGCTCATGTGCCTTTGCACCGCAGTCGCCATCCGTCTGGGCGTGCCGTCCTGCGCGTGCGTGCGGGCGTGCGAACGCATGGCGCCCGTGCCGCATCGCCTGGAACTCATCGTCGCGGGTAACAAGACCATCCTGGACGACGCTTACAATTCCAACCCCGCGGGAGCGGCCAACGCACTGGAAGTGCTTTCCGCGATGAGCGGATCGAAAGTGATCGTTACTCCCGGCATGGTCGAGCTGGGCGCTCTCGAGGAGGGCGCTAACGAGCAGTTCGGCAAGGAGATAGCGGGAGTGTGCGACAAAGCGATACTCGTGGGCAGCCGCGCGAAAAAGATCAAAGCGGGTTGCGTCGCCGCGGGTATGGACGAAAGCAAGATATTCGTCGTCAATACGCTGGCCGAGGCGAGCGCGCTCGTCGGAAAAGTGACAGAAGAGGCTGCGATACTGTTTGAAAACGATCTTCCGGACAACTACAAATAAAGTCGCCGTCGTTACGGGCGGCGCGAAGGGAATAGGTGCGCGGATAGCGCACCGTTTTTCCGATAACGGATATTCCGTGGTCATCACCGCACGCCGCTCCGTGGCCGACGGTGAGCGGCTGGTGGGCGAATTGCGCGAAAAAGGCGGCGACGCGATATGCGTTACCGCCGATCTTTCTTTGTCGTCGGACGTCGCACGTCTGCACGACGCGACGCTGGATACGTTCGGCAGAGCGGACGTCATAATAAACAACGCGGGCACGTCGTTCTACGGCGTCCTCGCTTCCATGTCCGACGCGGACATCAAACGGATACTGGATGACGATCTGCTTTCCGCTATACTCGTTTCGCGCGCGTTTTACGACGACCTCGCGTTCGCGGGGCGCGGCTGCATGATAAACATATCCTCCGTGTGGGGAATCAAAGGCGCGAGCACGGAGAGCGTATACTCCGCGGCTAAAGCGGGCGTGATAGCTCTCACGCGGTCACTTGCAAAGGAACTGGCGCCCAGCGGCGTTCGAGTGAACGCCATAGCTCCGGGTGCGATCGCGACGGACATGCTGTCCGGCTTTTCCGAGAAGGAGCTGGACGACATCCGAAAAGAAATACCGCTCGGTCGTCTGGGAACGCCGGATGATGTGGCGTCCGCCGCGCTGTTCCTTGCTTCGGACGCGGCATCATATATCACGGGCGAAGTGCTGGACGTGTCCGGCGGATACATCCTTTAAGGAGGCGATATGCGGCGATACGATATGGCTGTCATAGGCGGAGGCGCGTCCGGTTGTTGCCTTGCCGCCGAGCTGGGAGAGGCGGGAATGTCCGTTCTGTTGCTCGAACGCGGCGAAAGACTGGGCAGAAAACTTTCCGCTACCGGTAACGGTCAGGGCAACGTAACCAACGTCGATATGTCGGTGGACAAGTATTTCGGCGGGGGAAAGCGTATAGTGCGTGACATAGTAGGCACTGACCATCGTGCGGCGCTCCTTCCGTTCTGCGGTATATTCGAAGCCGACGAGCGCGGACGCGTTTATCCCGCGGGCAGGCAGGCGTCCTCTTTGACGGATGAATTGCGCCATCGCATCGCACGGACGAACGTGGACGTGCGCTTCGGCGCGTTCGTCACGGGGCTGGATGCGGGCTTCGAGATACGCACGGAGAGCGGCGAGCGTTATCTTTCCGATAATATCGCTCTGTGCGCGGGCGGCAAGGCCGCGAAACAGTTCGGGACCGACGGCAACGCGTATGCGCTTGCGGAAGGGTTGGGACATACCGTGACGCCGCTTTATCCCGCGCTCGTTCAGCTCAAAGCCGACATGCGCGAACTTCGCACGCTAAAAGGCCTGCGCTTTGATTGCGCGGTTACGGCATACGCGGACGGCGCAAAGCTGAAACGCACGCGCGGTGACGTCATATTCACTGATTACGGACTTACGGGCAACGCGATATTCACGCTGTCGTCCTGCCTGACGGATAAAAGGCATGCCTCCGTGTCGATGGAATTCCTGCCTTCAGTCACGCTCGACGCCGTCAGAGAGGACGTTGAGCGCAAGAAACTTGCGGGCTACGAAGGCGGCGATCTGCTCAGATGCACGCTGAACAACCAGCTCGGTAAAGTGATCGTGAAGCGCGCGGGGGAGGATCCCGGCGCCATCGCCAAAACGGTAAAGGACTTCCGCATGGACATAACGGGTACGCTGGGGTTCGATAACGCACAGGTCACTCACGGCGGTATCGACATGCGTGAAGTGACGGAAGAGCTTGAAAGCCGATTCGTCCCCGGGCTGTTCTTTTCGGGTGAGATATTGGACGTGGACGGCGAGTGCGGCGGTTACAATCTGCATTGGGCGATAACGAGCGCGCATCGCGTCGCCACGGCGGTAAAAATGCGTAAATGATAAAAAAGATAGAAAATATACGTCTTTCAGTCATGCAAGACCAGGGTGTTTTGCGTGACATAGCACGGCGGGCGCTGGGTACGGAGCCTGTCGGTTTTCGTCTGCTTAAAAAATCGCTGGACGCGCGCGACAAGCGTGACATAGCGTGGGTATACACGATCGAATGCTCGGCCACAGATCTACCTTCGGAGCCGCCTTGCGAACGCGGAGCGAGCAGCCCCCGTATCGTCGTGGTGGGCAGCGGTCCCGCGGGATTGTTCTGCGCACTCAGACTGACGGAACGCGGTTACGCTCCGTTGGTAGTGGAGCGCGGAGAAAATGCGGAAGATCGAGTCAAAAAAGTAAACGACTTTTTCTCGGGCGGAGCGCTGGACGAAGAGAGCAACGTGCAGTTCGGCGAGGGCGGCGCGGGAACGTTTTCGGACGGTAAGCTGAACACGCAGACGCACGGCGCGCACACGGGGCTGGTCCCCGGGTATTTCGTCCGTTTCGGCGCGCCCGAGGAAGTGTCCTATCTCGCAAAGCCGCATATCGGCAGCGATAAGCTCCGCGAAGTCGTGCGTCGTATGCGTGAGCACATCATATCTGCGGGCGGAGAGGTGCGCTTTTCCACGCGCTTTGACGGACTGGTGTCTTTGAACGGACGCGTAACGGCGGTCAAGCTCACGAGCGGAGGCGTGACGTACGAACAGCCCGCTGACGCCGTAGTGCTTGCAATAGGCCACTCAGCGCGCGATACTTTCCGCGTGCTGAATGCGGACGGTCTGGCAATGGAGCCGCGCGACATAGCCGTTGGCATGCGCATAGAGCATTTGCGCGAAGACATCGACAGAGCGCAGTACGGCCGCTTCGCCGGCAAGCTTCCCGCGGCGGATTACAAACTGGTCTCGCACGCGGGTGAGCGCACCGTATTTACGTTCTGCATGTGTCCGGGCGGCGTGGTCGTGCCCGCATCCAGCGAAGTCGGAGGGGTGGTGACGAACGGCATGAGCGATTACGCTCGTGATGCCGTCAACTCCAACAGCGCACTGCTCGTGAGCGTTACGCGCGCCGATCTGCGCTCGGACGACCTGTTCGCGGGCGTGGAATTCCAGCGCGAGCTTGAACGCGCCGCATATGCCGCCGCAGGAGGCACCTACGCTGCTCCCGTTCAGCGCGCGGGGGATTTCATGCTCGGGCGCGAAACGAAGCGTTTCGGAAACGTGACGCCTTCCTACGCGCGAGGAGCGACACCAGCTCGCCTGGACGAATTGCTGCCCGCGCCCGTCGTGCGATCCGTGCGTGCGGCTCTGCCCGATCTCGGGCGCAGACTTTGCGGATTCGATTCTCCCGACGCCGTGCTGACAGGTCCCGAAACGCGTTTTACGTCGCCCGTGCGCGTACTGCGCGACGAACGGCTCGAAAGCCCGTCCGTGAGCGGGGTATATCCGTGCGGTGAAGGCTGCGGCTGGTCGGGAGGAATAACGTCGAGTGCGGCGGACGGTCTGCGCGTCGCCGATGCGATATTCGGAAGATTTGGGTGATACCACTGCGTATTATGTGTGACATAGGCATAAAAAAACGTGCCGACGGCTCGTTTTTTCATGCCTGTTAAACTATTACGACGTTATTTCGCCCGATCGGCATTCAAAGTGTCCTAAGCTCGGCAAGACATTTTTTTATCATGTGCTTGCTGAATACGTGCATCAGTTTTGCGAAGACTTTGCCGTAGCGGTAAGTTTCCGCGTTCATGATAAGGGAAAGATACATTTTATACAGTGCGATCCTTATGCGCTCGCTGCGGCCGAATCGCGTCGGGCTGTCCGCCACGGAGTCACGGCCCGCGATATATTCGCGCTCACGCGTCACGTCAAAAGAGAGCAGCATTTGCAGGGAGGATGCCGCTATGTCGGCATACGGATCGCCGAAGAACGCGCGTTCAAGGTCCGTCAGTCCGCCGATGACGTAACCGTCGCCCCGTTCTTTCAGAAACACGTTTCCCGCCCAGATATCGAAGTCAACGAGCCTCGGTTCTTCGACTTCGTTGAGTATATCGATATTGCGGAGCACCGCATCCGTGACTGCATCGTACGGAAGATCCTTGCCTTGAGATATGCAGTCTTTCGTTATGTCGCGTATCATGCACCTGAAAGCGTCCGCCCACTTGTCGAACAGAAAGTGGCGGTCTTTTTTGATGTATCCGAAGCGTTCGCCGCGCACGTTGTTTATGGTGGCTGTGATCCTGCCGAGCTCGTGCATCAGCGCCGGGCGCGAGCGTTTTATCCTGCCTTTGTCCGCTTTGTTCCACGGCGTGCCTTTCAGCTCCGTCATCAAAAACCAGTCGCATGGCAGCACGTCCCGATCGGTGTCCGCCACGATGACTTTGGGCAGAGGAAGATCGGCGTTTTCCAGCATCCGATAGACCTCGATCTCAGTTCTCATGATGTCTTTTTCGTATGTCAGCGTTTTTGCGCTTTGAGACGGACCTATCTTCATGACTCCGCGCAGTGACGGTGAACCTTCGCTCCTCACGAGGTACGCCGTGTTGAAAGCCCCGCCTTTAAGCTCTTCCGCTCTGACCGAGATCGTGGACGGGAAGTGCTTGCGCACGGCGTCAAAGACGGATGTCTCGGATATCGTTGTTTTTGTGACGCTTTTCATTTTAGTTTCTCCTTTTTTCCGTATATCGGTCTTAGTGCCATAAAAGCCATGACGACGGCGTACGCGATCGCGTCCGACACGGGGTAGTATATGCGGATACCGTTCAGTCCCGACGAAACGCCCAGCGCCGTCAGCAGCGGCAGTCGCGCGACTATGAGCGCGAAAAGAATGACGGCGGACGCACGCTTTCCGTTACCGATGGACTGATATATGGAATAAACCAGCATGGTCCCGCCCGAGAGCGCGAGCGTCATGCTCATCCACATGACCGTTTCTTCGCCGAGGCCTGCGATGATCGGGTCAGACGTGAAAAGACTCATGAGCGGAGCGCGCATCAGATACATGGGAAGGGCGGCGATTGCGCCCATGACTACCGTCCATATGCACGCGTATCGTATCGTGCGCGTGACTCTGTCCTTTGCGCCCGACGCGTGATTGTAGCCGATCAAAGGCTGTGCCGCCTGGATGATGCCGTATTGAGGCAGTATGAAGAACATTTGTATCTTGCTCGCGAATCCCAGCGCGGTCACGGCATTCTCGCCGTCAGTCGCGCTCACTATGCCGCCCGTGACGGCTTGCACGACCGCCAGCCCCGCCATTTGCAGGAACGCTGGCATCCCTGTCGAAATGACCTTGCCGAGAATGTCGAAGTCAGGGCGGAAATGCTCTTTACGTATCTTATACGGTCTGCCCGAACGAGCGAAAAAGAACCACATGCTCATCCCGACGGATAGCACCTGAGAGGCGAGCGTACCGAGCGCGGCTCCAGTCACGCCCATGTCCAACGCAAAGATGAACACGGGGTCGAACGCCATGTTTACGCTTATGGGGATGACCCATATCAACAGCGCGTATTTTGTCGCGCCCTCCGCGCGTATAAGCGAAGAAAAACCCGTGGACGTGACTGCGCCCGCCAGCATGATGACGGAATATTCCTTTGCGTACGGCAGAAGTTCTCCGCCCGCGCCGATAAGCGTAAGGAGGGGTTCGAGGAACAACAGCCCGAACAGCGTACACAGCAGAGCAAAACTCCAGAACATGACGAAGACGTTTGCCGCCGTTTGGGCGGCGCGGTCGCGGTCCTCTTTGCCCAGCGCGATCGATATCTCCGAACCGCCGCCCGTGCCCGCGATGGTGTTCAGTGCGGACAGCAACAGCATGATGGGCGAGGACGCGGCGACGGCACCCGCGGCCTGCGATCCGACGCCCCACGATACGAACAGCGTGTCGGTGAGCGTAAGCAGGCTGTAGACCATAAGAGAAAGCCCCGTCTGTACGCTTGCCTTCAACAACAATCGTCCGATCGGGGCTTTTGCGAGTTGTTCGTCCGTTCGTATGCGTTTGCCCGTCTCCATGCTCACATTATACTTTGGGCGAGCCTTTTACGCAATATCCGCAGACGTCTGTTTTATATCCTCATACGCGATTCAGGCGCGTGGAGATCTCGACGCGCGGCGATAACGCGCGGGAGTCATGCCGAAATGTCGTACAAAGCCTTTGTATAGCCCTGACGGCGAGGAATAGCCGAGAGTAAGAGCGATGCTTTCCACGGGAATATCGGTCGTTGAGAGCAATTCCGCCGCCGCATGTGTGCGGTATTCCGCTGCGACGTCCGAAAACGAACGTCCCGTCTTTTCGCGTATCCTTCGGCCGAGGTGGTCGCTGCTGTAACCGATACGTGCGGCAAGATCGCTCAAAGACGCGTGAGCGGCGTGTTCTTTGAGGTAGTCGTAGACAAGGCGGACGAAATCTTCGTCACGGCCGTCCGAACGTTCTCCGCGCACCAGTTCGATGAGCAGCAGGGAAAGCAGCGACTTGAACGCCTTTTCTCTGTACTCGCGGGAAAAAGTTACTTCTTCCAGCATGGAGAATAGCAGGCGCTCGGCGGCGGGCGAGAGCGATGCGAATACGTGCGTGCCGCCTTTGAAGACATCGCTGTCCATGCCTTCGATCACGCTTTCGAAAAGTTTGCGCGGTACGGTCAGTTTGAGGACGACGTCTTTTTCACCGCTCCTGCCGAGCGCGTGCGCCGATCCGGGACATAACAGCATGGCCGTGCCGGCGGTCAGAGTGATACGCGAGCCGCCGGACATATATTGAACGCTCTTGCCGCGAACGACGTATATCAGTTCGTAAAACGTATGCGCGTGCATATAAGGCTGCTGACACTTCGTGTGCTTGCGTATGTCCGCTCTGTCGCATTTCCTTACGGGGAGAACGGGCAGGGAAAACGCATCGTCGCCCAGGCCGTGCTCAAAAAACGCCTTTCCGGTCAGACCGTGCTCGCGCATCGCGGCCATGACCTCGTCCGCGTTTTCGAACTGCTCACGCATAGCGTTTTCTATGAGGCGCTCGTCAGAGGCTTCCAAGCTTTCATCGCTTTCGTGCTCACGCATTATCCTTTCTATGTTCACTTCGTTTTCTCCCGTGCATGGCGTGCTTGCATGACTTAATTTATGAAAACACCGCGACGGTTATCCGTCGCGGTGTCCGTTTATTCAGTGTCAGTCGTCGAAGTCATCCCATTTGTTGTATCTGCGATGTGCTTCGCGATCTTCCGCCTCGGCTTTCGCACGCTCTTCATCGGCCTTTCTCTTGGCGGCTTCTTTCTCCGCCTTGATGCGTTCCGCTTCGGCGCGCTTTGCTTCAAGCTCTTTCTTCTTCTCCTCGGAAGGAGTGAAGTCGACTATCTCTTCGGAGTACTTGTACTCTTCTTCCTCCTCGGGCTGTTCGCTTGCGGCAGGGGAGCCTTCCTCAGCGGCGGGAGCGGCTTCGGCGCTTTCCGCAACGGGAGCGCTCTCCTCGGTCGCGTTCTCCGCGGCTTCGGCGGTCTCCTCGGAAACGGGAGCTTCAGCCGGCGTTTCGTCTTCGGCCGCAGGCTCTTCGGCGGGAGCGGGGGACTCTTCAGCACCTTCCTCGGTCACGCCTTCTTCGAGCTGTTCTTCGGCTTCCAGCCTTCTCAGTTCGGCTTCTTCCAGACGATCTTCCTCGTCCTCGTCGAACATGTCGTAAGCATCATGCTTGGAAGAAACGGATTCCTCTTCTTCCGCGCGCATGTTGTGCTGCTTGACGAGCGTGCGCTCTCTGTCATACGTCGGACCGTTCTCCGCGTTCTCCGCGCCCGCTCTCTTGCGCTTGATGCCGTAGTGTCTGACGAGCACGGCTATCAGTGCGATGACTATGGCGACCGCAAGAACGACGGTGGTATAGATGTACCAGTTGTCGCCGTTGTTGACGGTGGTGTCGGTGTCGTCGTCCTCCTCTTCATCGTCGCCGCTATCGGAATAGTCCGCTATGATGTTGTATTTGCCGTACAGCGCGCCGCCGTTCTCTGTGTTCGACTGTGCTTCCGCGAACGTGGAAGCGTCCGACTGCGATACGGTTATGGAGTTGACGTAGAGCGATCCTATCGCCCAGTTATCGCGCGAGTCGGTGCCGCCGATACCGAATTCAAGGGAAACGATGGTATCGCTGGTATCGGTGGAGGAGGTGTCGTCACCTTCGGTCGCCGCAGTGCCCGACGTGTGGATGAAGAAAGTCACCATCCTGTAGTCGTCGGGATCGCCCTCGTCGTGATAGAAGTCGTCGGACGACGTGGTGGTCTTTATGTCGGAAGCGTAGTACTCGGTGTCGGAGATGCCGATGTACGCGCCCATATAGTCGGGACGCTCTGCGCTCTGGGACTGCGGGATATCCACCTTCATCATGACGTCGATGCGATAGTACGATCCGCTGGACAGCGTGTAGGAAACGCTGTGCGATATCCTGCTGGCTGCGGGAGCGTCGTTACGGATAAGCAGGGAATAGCGGTTGGTCGCGTTCGCGTGCTTGTATCCTTCGGGCACGGTACCCTTGGAATCGATGATGCCGTAAGTGACCGCATCGGTGCTCGTTTCGCTCGCCGAGCTTACGGACTTGACTTCGAAATTGTATGCGGTCTTGACCGTTTCGTTCGAATAACGATCGAAAGCGGAGAAGTCCTCGTTGTAGCTTTCGTAGCAAGCGATGTCAGGCGCGACGCCCGAACCGGCTGCAAACGAATCCATAAGGGACTGATAGCGTGCCGCCATGTCGTTGTAGGTCCGGCGCGCGGATTCGAGTGCCTGCTGTGCTGCGCTGTCGTCTTCGGTATCGGTGGACTCGGACGCGCTTATGTCGGTAAGGACCGCGCTTTCAACGAATATCGTACCGGTGGAAAGCTTGGACGTCTGGGTATTGCCGTCGTCCATGCCCAGCCATATCTCAAGATAAAGCTCGCTGAGGCCCGACGTACCCGTTGCGACGTAGAAGGTGAAGGTCTTGTAACCGTTGGTGTCCTTGATCTGCTCGATGGACGCGATGATCTTGGTCCCGCTTCTGAGAACGAGGCTTGCTCCATATCCGCTGACGTTCTGAACGTTCATCTTCACTTCAACGGTCTGGACCGTTTGGGAAGAGATGCTGAAGGACGCGGATTTATAACCGACGGCCACGCCGTTCAGTCCGTTGGAGGAGCTGAATCCCGTAGTCTCGTCGCACTTGAGCATGAGCAGGTTGGACGCGTCTTCGCCCGCAAGTTTGCCCGTGTCGATATTGCCGCTGAGGTAATGTCCGCTCGGGGTCTTGTAAGTATACTCGGTCGAGCGCGAGGATACGATGCCGCCCACCACGTAATCGGTGTAGTCATCGTTGACGACGGAAGATCCGCCTTCGGGAGTGACCACGGACCAGTTGGTGGGAGTGAACGGCTCGTTATACTCGTCGTAATCCTCTATGCTCGTGAAGTGTCCGTTGGATATGGAGTTGGCGGTCGTGCCTGCGTCGAAGGATACGCTGGAACCGTTGCCGCTGTAATCGGAAAGCTCCGTGCCCGTGATCTCTTCGATGCGTACGTTATCGAACATCGCGACGCCCTGGGCCGATTCGACGGTCATTTTGCCGTCCGACTCGGACGTGTTGCCCAGCCAGATCTCCACGCGGATGTCATAATCGTAGAACGCGGAGCCCTCGATGTAGAAGGAAACTTCCTTCCAACCGAAATGCGTTCCGGTGTCCGACGTATCGCCCGAGGTCGCGCCTGAGGAAACGCGGAGCTGAGGGTACCCGGACAGGATGCCCGTGCCTACGTTCGTGCCGCGGTAGTCGTAACCGGAGATGGCCACGCTGGCGGGATTGTTGCCCTCCGTCTTTACCCAGACGCTCACGCGGTAATTGCGGTAGCGTTCCACGGTGAAGTAGGGGGAGGCGAAACCGAACGCGCCGTTCATGAGCGTGCCGGCGGAAGTGTCATTCTCGTCATACGTGGTTATGAGCGCGATCTTGTCGCCCGTACCGTTGGGCGAGTATGCGGCGTTGGACAGACCCATGTTGGAAGCGTCTTCGCCGTCCGCGGTGGGATCGCTGTCGAATATGCCGGCGGTGTAGTTTATGGATCCGTAATTGGGTATGTTGGTGCCGAGCTCGTCGGGCGTGATGACGCTCCAGCCGCTGAATCCGTTGGTGAAGCTGCCTATCTCGTTGGCGTCGTAGTCCGCGTCATCGGGAGCGAGCACGTTCTTGTTGTCGTCGATACTGAGCAGCACGGAGTCGTTTTCGCTGTAATACATGCTCGTACCTTCGGCGTTCACGTAGTAGGAACGCTCGCTGTCGGGATCGTCGAACGCTTGAGGCTCGTCCGCATCAACGTCGATGCCGGAGCTTACGACCGCTTCGGCGAATTCGTTATAAGATATGCTGTATGCCGTGACGTGGTCGAAAAGGGCATAACCCTTGGCGGGCTCGATGCGGCGGTACTCGTTCTCGCCGTTCGTTTCGTCCGTCGTTTCTTCCTCTTCGTCCGTGTCGGTCACGTAGCCTTCGCCGAGCTGCAGGCTGATGGTCACGGAAGTATCGGACATGGTGGACGTTTCGATGTAGAACGTGTACTCCACCCAGCCGTAATTCCTCGTCTTGTCGACGTTGGCGTCGTTACCGCCGTAGTAAGCGGTGGTGTCGATGTTGCGGAAGATAAGGGGATTGTCCATACCGTCCACGACGATGGTCGCGCCCGCGTCGCTGTCGAACTCGCCCGTTTTTACCCACGCGCTGATCTTGTAATAGGAGTTGGCGGAGAGGGAAACGCTGGACGAGCTGTAACCCGCGGCTATGCGCGCGCCGTTGGAGTTGATGAGCAGTGCGGAGGGATCCGCGCCGTCATAATCCGAACGGCCTTCCGCGAACGGAGTGCCGGGGAAGTTCGTGCCGTATCTGAACTCGGGATAATCGTCCCTCCACAGTCCGAGCGCTTTGAGGTTGGTTTCCGTGTTGAAGTCGGCCGCCGTAATGTCGACGACGCCGCTGATCGCGGTATCCTCAACGCCGAAATACGTTTCGGCAGTCCAGCTGTTGGGGGTGGCCGGGTCATCGCCGCTCGTCTCGGAAAACTCGCCGTTGGTGATGCTCAGTTCTTCCTTGACGTCCAGGTCATCGGCGAGAGCCGTGTCCGAGATCAGGGAAGATCCGTATCCGAGTCCGAAGAACGAGAAACAGGAAAATGCGATCGTCAATGCCACGAATATCGCCAGCAATGAGATCGGCTTCTGTCTGAACGGTTTTTTCTTTGCTTGCATTAGTTTAGTCCCTTGAATATAAAACCGCATGCGGTTTCAATATAATAATACTTGCTACATTATACCTTAAACGGGCGTAATATGCAAATGATTTTCAAGCCGCGCGCGAAAATTTTTCCGTGTTTTTATTCGGGGGGGGGAATGTGTCCCGTCGGGCGGGCGGCGTGTCGGTATATCGGAGGATGGTATGTCTGGGAAAAAACGCAACATAGCGGCGGAAGTGGTCGCGGGCGCCGCGGTGGGCGCGGTCAACGGTCTGCTGGGCGGCGGTGGCGGGATGCTCTGCGTCCCTCTGCTGACGGGCGTCGCGCACGAGCGGGTGAAGATCGCGCACGCCACCACCGTGCTGCTCATACTGCCCGTCTGCATCGCGAGCGCGTCCGTGTATTGGGCGAGCGGTCGGTTCGATTTCGTGGCCGAAGTCCCCGTCATCGTGGGCGTGGTCGCGGGCGGCATAACAGGCTCCGTGCTGTTGAAGGTGCTGCGCGGACGCGCGATAGCGGTGATATTCGCGCTGCTGATGATAGCTGCGGGGCTGCGCTCCGTCATGGCCGTATGATCGCGCTGTTCGCTGCGGGGCTGGCGGGCGGCGTCATCGGCGGCATGGGCATGGGCGGCGGTACGTTGCTCATACCTCTGCTGACTACGTTCTGCGGCATCGAGCAGCATACCGCGCAGGCGATAAACCTCGTGGCATTCATCCCAATGTCCGTGGTCAGTATCGCCATACACGTCAAGAACGGACTCGTTCGGCCCATATATCTGCTCACCGTCGCGTTGCCTGCCGCCGTGACGGGCGTATTGCTATCCTTCGTCGCGCTGAACATGGAGGGGCGAGCGCTTTCCGTGTTCTTCGGCGTGTTCCTCATCGTTCTGGGCGTGTTCCAGCTGTGCGCCGCCGTCGAGCCCGCAAAACGCAAAGGCGACATAGTGCTTTAAGAAACGTCGGTATGTCCATATGAGATAAAAGCGCTCTTTTCGTGAAAAGAGCGCTTTTTGTCGTCGTTCCGAAGAAAGCCAGGGGGAACGTATGGCGGTTTTTTGCGATACAGTCATTATCCGCCGACGGACGGCATAGTTTTAATTATGCGGGCGCATACGTTGCGCTCTGCGACCATATTATATATATACTTTCTATATACTTCGACCCGAAAAACGGCGTTTTCGACCGTATCGGCGCTTTTGCGCCAAAAACTGTCCGAATACGAGCGCGCGGGCGTGGTATGATCGGGGTGTGATGTGAGATTCGTAGTTTTGACAAAGCGTGCGATAGCGGGCGTCGCGGCGGCGCTCATACTTCTCGGCCTGGGCATTTTTGCCGTGGGCGCGACGGACGCCGAGAGCGTGTATCTCGGGGACAGTCCGAGGTTGCTGCCCATATATTCGGTGGAAACGGACGAAAAAGTCGTCGCGCTTTCGTTCGACGCCGCCTGGGGCGCGGACAAGACGGAGGGGATACTCTCGACGCTGGAGGAGTACGACGCGGTGGCGACCTTCTTCACGGTGGGGATGTGGGCGGAAAAATACCCCGACAAACTCAGACTGCTGGCCGACAGCGGGCGCATGGAGATAGGAACTCACAGCAACACGCATCCCGACATGGGCGGAATGTCGGCGTTCGATATACGTGACGAGCTGGAAACGTCGTTGGACATCATAGAGAACGTGTGCGGCGTGCGCGCCGAACTGTTCCGTCCGCCTTACGGCTCATACGGCAACACGCTCATAACTGAGGCGGAGGAGCTGGGGCTGTACACGATACAGTGGGACGTGGACACTCTCGATTGGAAAGGACTTTCCGCGACGGAGATCGCGGGAAGGGTACTGTCCGGAGTGCGAGAGGGAAGCATCGTCCTCATGCACAACAACGGCGAACATACACTGGAAGCACTGCCGCTCATACTCGAGGGGCTGAAGAACAAGGGATTCACCTGTGTAAAGATCGGCGATATGATATATCGCGAAAACTATACGATCGATCATACGGGAAGACAGATAAGGAGTACATAAAATGACAAACGAAGATCTTAACGGAACGAACAAGGTGTTTTTACGCGGCGTCGTGATGACCGAGCCCACGCTCAGTCATGAGCTGTACGGCGAGGGGTTCTACGAGTTTACGGTAAGCGTGCCGCGGCTGAGCGAACAGCTCGATCTGATACCCGTGACAGCGTCCGAACGGTCCATGGCGGAACATCGGCCGAAAGTGGGGGAAACGGTCGCGATCGAAGGGCAGTTCCGCAGCTACAACAAGGTAACGGACGGACATTCCCGACTGATGCTCACCGTGTTCGTGAGGGAGTTCGCCGACCCCGACGACGAATACGCCAACCCCAACACGGTGGAGCTGGTCGGATACATATGCAAAACGCCGATATACCGCACGACGCCGCTCAGCAGGGAGATATGCGACATGCTGGTCGCGGTCAATCGCGCGTTCAATAAATCGGACTATCTGCCGTGCATAGCGTGGGGGCGTAACGCGAGGTATTGCCGTACGCTCGCCGTGGGCACGAAACTGCGCATCACGGGCAGGATACAGTCCAGAGTATACGTCAAAAAACTGAGCGACGACGTGTCGGAAACGCGCACGGCGTACGAGATATCGGTCAGCCGAGTGGAAACGGTGCAGTCCGCGGGTGCGTCCGTCGCCGCTACGACGACGGAGGAGTATCGGACGAGCATACACGGTCTGCGGCTTACCGACGACATAACGGAAAACGGGCATCCGAATTGATCGGATGCCCGTTCGGGTATTTATCGTCAATCTATCTTCTTGCGCTTTTTCACGATGACTATTATGACCGCGATTATCGCGACTACGAGTATGACTCCCACTATTATGAATATGAACTGATACCAGCTCGCTTCCGTCATCTTTATGAATTCGGTGCGGACGTATCCCTGCGTGACCGCGCCCGTTTCGACGTTGCTCACGTATTGGATGTGCGTGAATTCCTTGCTCTTGGAAAAGTCCTCCAGAAGCTCCACGGGCGTACCGTCGGCTATCGTCGATATGACGAACTCGCCGCGGTCGTCGCCGTATACGTCCACGAATTCGGTATCGGCCTTTATCACCGCATCGGGGACTATCTGTCTATAATCGCCGCCCGTGACGCCGTTGACCGAAACGCGGCTGCGGGGGATGTATCCCTCATATTCCACGCCGTCTTTTTCGAAGGATATGCGGCACCATTCGCCGCCCGCCGAATCGCGGTAACCGTCCACGAAGTACAGCAGATCGTACGACTTGCCGTAAGTCGCTTCTCCGATGATGGCGACTTTTTCGTTAACGGACGGATACTTGTATATATCCGTCGTGACGGTGGGCGCGCAGAAGTCTTCGCCGTATACGTCCGTCAGCTCCTTGGTCCTCGACAACAGATCGGCGTTCACGAAGCCCGTGCGACTGCCGTCCGAGGTCTCGGCTATCACATACACGTATCTGCCGCCGTCGTACGTTCCGAGCACGATGACGTATTCGCCGCGACCCACTTTGCCCGTCGTTTCGGGCATCTCTACGGGGAATCCGTATATCTCCGCGACGTCCGTTGCCGTGCGTATGTCGATGACGTTATCGGTGTCGTACGGCACGTCGGACAGCGCGTCGTCGATGCCCGTCATGAACTCCTTGTAAACGGGGTCGTTCGGGTCGTTGGCCATGTCGGTGCCCGCTTCGCTTCCGGACACCACGGTCAACCCGCATTCGTTGTCCGACGCTATCAGCAGATCGCCGAACGCCACATTCCCGCGCGGACCGCTCATTTCCGTGCGCGACACGGATATGTCGGTTATGCCGCTCGCAACGGCGACCGCCTCCGCCTCACCGTTCTTGTAGACGCTGTCCGAGGTGGCGCGGAACACGTTGCCCGCGTTGTCTATCGCGAGATCGACGAACGTGCCGCTGCCGAATAGCTCGGAGGGCGATGCCGTCAAATTATCGTTATAGTATACCGCCACGCTGCCGTCGTCGCGCATGACGTACAGGTCGCCCTCTGTGGAGACCTCGAAAGCGCTCACGCCGGTGATGCCCGTCTGCGCTGGCGCCGCTCCGCTGTCGGTGTAACTGTATATGATACCGCTTTCGGTGAGCGCGTAAAGCGTCAGTCCCGAAACGTTGCTCGCGTCTATCGCGATGTTCTTTATGGGATCGGTGGAAGTCCCGAACGATATGTCTACTCCCGTCGGTTCAAGACTGCGGGTGAACACCCGAACGCTGTTCCCGTGCGAAACGTAAATGCTGCCCGTGTAGTCCGCGACGGCGCCCGTGGGGCGGGGAACGTCGGCGGTCAATACGACGTCGTGGGACACGGCCGCGACGCGGTTGTTGCCCTTGTCAGCGATGAGCACGAAATCCTTGCGCGAGGATACGTCGATCTCGTCGGCGGCTTCGAACATCCTGACGGGCGTGGTGCCGTCGAACGAATAGAGCGCTCCCGTCACGGTCACGTAATATATCGTGCCGTCGTCGGCGGCGGACATGGACACTATGCCGCCCGTCGCGGTCAGCTCCGTGGGTGAGGGAAGCGCGTAGAGGGAATAGGGCGTGGAGTAATACACGTCCTCTCCGTGAACGGTAGCCGCCGTTATCTCGGTGACCAGTTCGTCGCCCGTTTCGACGTCGCCCGCCACCAATCTGCCGTTTATCGTGCCGCCCGAGGTGACGCCACCGAGCGTGAACGAATACAGCGATATCCTGCCGTTGAGGGACTCGAAAGCGTATACCGTTTCGCCGTCCGAGGCGCCCGCGATGAACGAACCTCCGTCCGAAGGCAGGGCGACACGTACGAGCGATTCGCCCGAAAGGATATATATGCCGTCGGGCGCGATCTCGCCCGTGTGCGCCCCGCAGAAAGCCGCGAGCGCGTCATCTCTCGACGAAGCGTACGTCTTACCGTCCTTGGCGGCTATGCAACGCGAGCCTTTTGCCACGCCCGACTTTTCGAAATTTCCCGCTCCGTCGGTGCGCGTTATCATGCCCGATTCGTCGAGTATGTATATGTCGCCGCCGTCCACCGCAACGGATACCGGATCGGATGCGATGTACCCGTAATCGACGAAGGACGCGCCCGTTTCCGCTTCCGACGCGCGGTACGCGCCCACGTCCGTCCACGTAAGGAAAGCGGGGAACGACGCGAGCAATATGGCGACCGCCGTGACGAGCGCGATCGGGAATATACGCAATTTCGACATAAAATCCATATCTTTAATTATAGCCGAAAATTTTGTCGATGTAAACAGATATTTTAAAATATTATATAAATTATTTTGAAAAAGGTATTTACATCGTGAAAGTTTTGTGATATAATCATGAAGATAGGTGTAAAAGTTTGCACATTTTTTTCGTCATACCGTTTTTTGTGGCGACCGCAAACACCTGTCGTTGCAGAGAAATATGTTTTAACCGTAGCCGAGCTATGGAAGGAGTTATATGGAAAAAATAGCCGTAATCGACATGGGCAGCAATTCCGCAAAGCTGATCTTGGCCTATGTCCTGGAGGATGGTCACAACGACGGTCATTTCGTCGTGTTCGATGAATTGCGCGAAACAGTCAGGCTTGGACAAGATATGGAACGCGACGGGTATATAAAACCTTCAAGGATAGCCCAGGCTGTAAAAACGCTCAAAATGTTCAAGAAATTGTGCGACACCAACAACGTCGACAAGATATATGCGGTGGCGACCAACGCCATCCGTCGCGCAAAGAACCAGAAGAGCTTTTTGGAAGAGGTGAATTCCACCTGTGGTTTCAAGCTGAGAGTGCTCTCCGAAGAAGAGGAGGCTCAGCTCATTTATCACGGCGTGATAAACTCCATGGACGCGCCCAAGGGCGTGATAGTGGACATCAGCGGCAGCAGTCTGCAGCTCGTGCAGTACAACCGCCGCAACATACTCAACCGCTCGACGTTGCCATTCGGCGCGATCACGCTCAGCGATCTTTTCAACGACGGCTCGCACAGCCCCGAGGAGACCGCATCGCTCATCGAGGAGTATGTGACCAACCAGCTCTCCGAGATATCCTGGCTCAAGGAAGTGGAACCGGACGTTCAGCTCATCGGTGTGGGCGGATCTTTCCGTAACCTCGCAACGATAAGCCAGCGTCTGCGCAGATACCCGCTTTCCGTCATCCATAACTACGGCATCGGCAAGAGCGAATTCATCAACATTTACGACACGATAAAGGTGCTGCCCGTGGACAAGCGCGCCAAGATAAAGGGCCTGAACGAGGAGCGTGCGGACATATTCGTCTCCGCGCTCGCGACCATCAAGTCCTTCCTCGATTGCACGTCGTTCGATCACATGACGATATCCGCGTCCGGTCTGCGCGAAGGCATAATGTTCAATCACGCGGTACCCACCACGGCGGAGAAGCCCATAAGCGACATAGTCGCTCACTCGGTGTATACGCAGCTCTATTACTGCGATCAGAACATCCGTCACTGCGAAAAGGTCTGCAACCTTTCCATCATGCTTTACAAGCAGCTCCGCGTGTTGCACAAGCTTCCGCGCATGTACGTAAAAGTGCTGCGCGTCGCGGCGTTGATGCACGACGTCGGCACTCGACTGAAATATTACGCTCACAATAAGCATTCCTTCTATTTCATACAGAACTCAACGTTGTACGGACTTACGCACCGCGACATGATGCTGGCTGCATTCGTGGCGCTCGGGCATCATCCCAACGAGTTCAACATGCAGGAGTGGGCGAAATACAAGGACATATTCCAGGAAGAGGACCTTGCGGCCGTCATGAAACTGTCCGTGATACTGCGCATAGCCGAGTCGCTCGACAGATCCATGAGCGGCGGCATCAAATCCATCAACTGCGACGTTCTGGGCGATTCCGTCATAATGAAAACGGAGGCGGACGGCGACTGCTCGCTGGAGATAAAGGACGCCATGACCGCACGCGCCGAGTTTGCGAAGGCTTATAACAAGAATCTGGACATACTGTGATGAAGATCACGCTTGCGTCCGCGTCGCCGCGTCGCATCGAACTGATTAAAAAGATACCGTTTCTGGAAGTATCGGTCCATCCGTCGGACATTCCCGAACATACGGACAAGACCGATCCGTCCGAGGCCGTCACCGATCTCGCCGAGCAGAAAGCCCGGGCCGTATCGGCGGCGGGCGTGGACGGACTCATACTCGCGGCGGATACCATGGTCGTCGCGGGCGGCGAGCGCATGGGCAAACCGCACACGCGGGAAGAGGCATTCGCCATGTTCCGCAAGCTGTGCGGGCGCACGCATTCCGTGCTGACGGGCGTGTGTCTGATGCGCGGAGACAAGATCGTCTCATTTTGCGTAAAGACGCTGGTCGAATTCGGACCTTATGACGACGCGTTGGTGTCGGCTTACATAGCGACGGGCAAGCCTTTCGACAAGGCGGGCGGATACGGCATCCAGGACGAGGAGCTCGCTCCGCTCGTCGTCGGGATATCGGGCGACCGCGACAACATCATAGGGCTTCCCGTGGGCAGGGTGGAACGAACGATATTGGAGAATTTTTACTTATGACGGAAGAGATCGGGATCGTCGTCGGTACGACGAATACGATGATCTATAAGCCGGGCAACGGCATCGTGCTCTGCGAACCGACCAAGGTCGCTTACAACGGCGACCCCAAGCTCGGGCGCGTGCGCGCGGTGGGAACGGAGGCCGCGGCAATGATAGGGAAAGTGCCTGAAAAAACGGTGCTTTCTTTTCCCGTAACGGACGGTTTCATAACCGATCCCGACGCATGCCGCGACATGCTCGACAGGTTTTTGCGCAAGGTGTTCAAACCTCGCATATTCGCGCCCAAGATACGCGCGATAGTGGGCGTTCCCACGGGCCTGACGATAGAGGAGCGCCGCATATACGACGACGTATTCGCCAAAGTGGGGATAAACGAGACCATCATGGTGGAGAACATACTGCTTTCCGCCGTGGGAGTGGACCTTCCCGTCCACACTCACAAGGTCAGCCTCGTCGCGAACATAGGCGGGGGACTGACCGAGATAGCTGCCATATCGCTCGGCGGGATAATGAAGGGCTACGGCATCAACGTGGGCGGATCCATGATGGACAGAGCGTTGCACGACTTCATTCTCGGCAAGTACAATTTCAAGATAGGCATGAACACCATCGCCAAGCTGAAAAGCGAGATAGGCAGCCTGTATTCCAACGACAAGACTTCGCTTCTCGTTTCGGGTACCGACATCGTTTCCCAGGCACCCATGAGCGTGAGCATCCGATCCACGGATATAATGGAAGCGCTCATGCCGTATTACCTGCGCATTGCCGACGCCATAGAGAGCGTTATAAAAGTCCTTCCTCCCGAGGCGTCGTCGGACATCTCCATAGACGGACTGCACCTCACGGGCGGCGCGAGCAAGATACTCGGTCTTGACAAGCTTTTCTCGGAGCGTCTGCACCTTCCCGTGACCGTACATCCCGACGGAGAATACGCGTCCGTGCTCGGAGCGGGGAAGCTGCTCGCAAGCCCCGTGCTCCTGAACGAAGTGATGAACCAGCGTTGACCCGCGCCGTCATTTTTGAAGATAGTTCTTTCTCGCTTACGTAAAAATCTTACCGATCGCGCCCTCGGCAGGGCATCATAAACAATATAATTAAAGTTACCGTAAACAGGCAAACGTCCCGGAAAATACAAATTCTGGGACGTTTTTCTTTGGGCTTTTTCGCCTCAGTCCGCGGCCGCAGAACGCTGCCATAAAACGGCTAAAAAGACGCCAAATAATAAAAATAGCGCATATTTTGCGGTAAAATAAAATGTATTATGTCTGATATAATATGGTATTTGCCTCTTGCCGCAAGTATGATATTCGACTTGATACGGAGAAAATCGTCATAATATCCCATCAACATACACGCCCGATGTGGTACGCTCATATACGGATTTATGGCAAGGTCTATAGTAGTGACAAGCGGAAAAGGCGGCGTGGGAAAGACCACGATAACCGCTGCGCTGGGCAGGAGCCTGGCGTCGTTGGGAGAGCGCACGATCGTGCTGGACGCGGACATCGGGCTGAATAATCTCGACGTCGTGTTGGGCATAGACACGCGCATAGTGTACGATATCGTGGACGTCATAGAAGGCAGGTGCCGCGTCAGACAGGCTCTCATCGAGGATATAGATCAACCGGGACTGTATGTCCTGCCGTCCGCGCACAGCTACGATCGCGCGAAGATAACGGGACAGAACATCAAGGAAGTGGTGTGCCGACTGGCGCAGACGTTCGATTACATATTGGTGGATTGTCCCGCGGGAATCGAGGCGGGGTTCAAGCGCGCGATATCCTCGTGCGAAGAAGCCGTATTGGTGACCACGCCGCACATCAGCTCGGTGCGCGACGCGGAAACGGTGATGAACCTGTTGCGCAGGAACGGCATATCGCACATCTTCACCGTCGTAAACAGAGTGCGCGGCGACATGTTGCTTTCGGGCGAGATGCTTTCGAAATCGGACATTGAGCGTCTGACGGGCGCGGAGGTGTTCGGAATGATCCCGGAAGAGGACGGGATGAATCTTCTGAGCAATTCCGTCAATCCAGGACTGACGGAAGGCTCACATGCCTGTCTGGCACTCGCGCGCGGGATAATGTCGGGCAGTCCGGAGCTTTATGACCTTACCAAAAAATACAGAGGATTTTTCGGCAAGATAAGGAGAGGCATAAAACGCAAGGTATGAGCAAGGATATTTCGGAAAAACTGCGGCGTTATCTGCTCGGCAGCCGCGCGAGCGCGCTCGCCGGCATCATAGCGTTGCTGAAAAGCGACGTCGGACGGCTCATCACGGCGTACATGCGTCCGACGGGCGACATACGCGTGGTCGCGGAGCTGGACGACACCACGGGCGACGTGGTGTTCACGCTTACGTTCGCGGCGAACGAGATCTACGATCCCGGCGACGTGTTGTGATGACGGTAATATAAGCGGCATTTGATTCATATGTTTGGATAGGATGAAGTCATCTAAACACAGGCACATCGTGTCCGTCTCGCCGCTGGTGCTCGTGACGGTCGCGGCTTTTCTGATACTCGGCCACGGTATGACGCTGCTCGCTTATGCCGTGGTCCTTATCGTGCATGAATTCGCGCACGCCGCCGTCGCGGAAAAATTGGGTTACGAGCTGCGTTCCGTGCGCATAATGCCGTACGGCATCGCGATAAACGGGGACTTTGACGGCGTCTATCCCGCGCATGAGATAGCCATCGCCGTTGCGGGGCCGCTCGCCAATCTTTTAATGTGGATATTGCTCGCGGGGTCATGGTGGATGTTCCCGCAGACCTACGCCGCCACGGAGTATCTGGCAGATGCCTGTCTGTTCACGGCTCTCATCAATCTTTTGCCCGTGTATCCGCTGGACGGCGGTCGCATTTTCCGCGGCGCACTGTCGCTCAGACTGCGCCCGCGCACGGTCGCCGTCACGGTTCGGATCGTGTCGATAGCGCTGGGCGCGGCGCTCGTGGCGGGTTGCGTGGCGCTCATGGTCACGGGCGTCAATTTCTCTTACGCCACGTTGGGCATATTCGTGGCCGCGTCTTTGTGCCTGCCGTCGGGAATGGGCGGGTACGAACGCATTTACTCGACGGCATGCCGCGCGAAACAGCTCGGGCGCGGTCTGCCGACAAGGGACGTAATGGTATCGGGGGAAGTCACGGCGCTCGCGCTGTATAAAATGCTGCGACCCGATCTGTATACGCGATTTCTGATATGCGACGGGGATATGGACGTGCTCGCGTGCGTCACGGAAAGCGATTTGATACGCTCCGCAGGCGAATTTAATTTGAATGAAAAGGCCTATTTTGTTGCAAAACGATTGCAAAAGTGCTATAATAAAAACGATGCGTATCGTTGACAGTAATAAAAATATCTTACTGGTCGACAGCGAAGCGTCTTATACAACTGTGGGTCTGATAGAGAACGGCAGATTGTCCGAGCTTTACAGCGAATCGGCCGACGAACGTCAGACATCGGGGAATATCTACAAAGGCAAAGTCACGAACGTAGTGGATGGATTGCGGAGCGCCTTCGTGGATATAGGCTTGAATCGTACCGGTTTTTGGTACATAGACGAAGCGCTGGACCATAAGTCGGTGCTCGGGGCCGTAAAGGCTCTTCCCAGCAAAATAACGGCAAAAGAAGGCGACTATGTCATGGTGCAGGCGGTGAAGGAGGCTACTGAGCTGAAAGGCCCCAAGCTTTCCTCCAACATCTCCATACCCGGGCATTACGTCATATATCTTTACAACCTTGAATTCGTGGGTGTGTCCACCAAGATAACGAGCACACCGTTGCGTGACAGGCTGACCAAACTCCTCAAATCCCTGGCGCCAAAGGGCCGGGGCTTTATCGCACGCACAAATTGTCTTACGGCGAGCGACGAGGAAATCATACAGGAAGCGCAGTTCCTCATCGCGGCGGGCGAGCGGATCCAGAAAAAGTGGGAAGAGTCGGACGGAGTCGCGCTCATCCACAACGAGGGCAACATCCTTTATCGCACCATTCGCGACATGTTGTCCGATCGCATAGAGCGGATAGTGTGCAACGACAGCAAGATGTGCGAGGATATCCGCCAGATGGTAGACACTTTCTGCCCGTATTTTAAGGGCGGCGTGGAGTACTACGACGGCGAAGAGGACATCTACGACTACTTCAACATCGGCCAGGACATAGGCACGATATACGTGCCGCGCGTGGAGCTGCCGTCGGGCGGGTTCCTGGTCATCGAGAAAACGGAAGCGCTCACGGCAATAGACGTCAACACGGGTAAGTTCCTCGGCACGGACAATCGTGAGGACACCGTATACCGTACCAACCTCGAAGCCGTCAAGGAAATAGCGCGCCAGCTCCGTTTGCGCAACATAGGCGGGATAATAGTTGTCGACTTCATCGATATGCTGGACGAAGAGCACAAGGTCTCCGTCGTGGAAGCGTTAAAAAACGAACTGTTCTTCGACCGCGTAAAGACGCGCGTTCTGGACATGTCCGGTATCGGGCTCGTGGAGATAACGCGCAAGAAAGTGGGCAAGGAACTGGGCTCCGTCAGCCAGGGCAAATGCCCTTTCTGCGGCGGTACGGGCACCATACTCGTGGACGCGTATATAAACCGCGGGGTCAAGTACCAGCTCAAACATCTTTTCATGAACCATAACGTGTATATCGCGCTGATCTATGCTCACCCCGAGCTTGCCAAGCACCTTATAGACCATGAGGTGTTCGCCAAGGAGTGCTCTGGCATATGGTCGCATAAGCGTATCTACGTAGTCCCCGATCCGAACATGGAGTTCGCCACCTACAAAGTCATGTCGGGCATGGGCGGCGTCCCCTCGGGCGGCGTACTGCTCACCTGATCATCCGAAGATCTCGAACGGGCGAAGGAATTTCCTTCGCCCGTTTTATGTTTGTGACTTTGGAGCAAAAAATGTTTTGATATGGCTAAACGAACCTAACGTTCAATGAATGACAATAATTGGCTTACCGCAAGTCATTGTCATGTTGGAAAGCATAACTTATATCATCCTGTCCGTGCGTCGTCATGGATGGTCGAATAATGCGCGCAACGGGAATGGGGAAGCCGTCATAAATTTTACCGGCATGGTCGCGCGTTGCCGCGGCAGGACGCGGAGCGGGCGGGGAAGCGGAAAACGGCATTCTTTACACGAACGGAGCGGAATATATGAAAAGACCGACGTCGAGATCTTCTCGACGTCGGTCTTTGTTTTTATGCGTTTATGTTTGCGCGCGGGGGTATCAATACATACCGCCCATGCCGCCGCCCATACCGCCGTTCTGTGCAGGCTCGGGAGCGGGGATATCGGTGACTATGCTCTCGGTCGTGAGCAGAGTGGCCGCAACGCTGGCAGCGTTCTGCAGAGCGCTTCTCGTGACCTTGGTGGGGTCGAGGATACCTGCGGCGACGACGTCGCAGTATTCGTCTTTGAGCGCGTTGTAACCGAAGTTGGCCTTGTTCTTGGAAAGGATGGTGTTGACGACCACGCCGCCGTCCACGCCCGCGTTCGCGGCGATCTGACGGATGGGCTCTTCAAGCGCCTTGAGCACGATGGTCGCGCCCGTCTTTTCGTCGCCTTCCATTTTCTTGACGAGTGCCTTGACGGTGGGGATGGCCGACAGGAGCGCAACGCCGCCGCCGGGGACGATGCCTTCCTCAACGGCCGCTCTCGTAGCCGCGAGCGCATCCTCGATACGCAGCTTCTTCTCCTTCATCTCCACTTCGGTAGCGGCGCCCACGCCGATGACGGCAACGCCGCCCGCCAGTTTCGCGAGTCTCTCGGAAAGCTTCTCTTTGTCGTAGTCGCTGGTGGTGTTCTCGATCTGGGACTTGATCATCTTGATACGGTCCTTGATCTGCTGAGGATCGCCCGCGCCCTCGACGATGGTGGTGTTTTCCTTGTCGACCTTGACCTGCTTTGCGTGGCCGAGCATTTCCAGCTTGGCGTCCTTGAGCTCAAGACCGGTCTCTTCGCTGATGACGGTGCCGCCCGTGAGGATGGCTATATCGCGCAGCATCTCCTTTCTCCTGTCGCCGAAGCCGGGAGCCTTGACCGCGACGCAGTTGAAGGTGCCGCGCAGCTTGTTGACGACGAGGGTGGCAAGAGGCTCGCTCTCGATGTCCTCGGCGATGATCATGAGTTTAAGATTGGCCTGGATGACCTGCTCGAGGATGGGGAGGAGCTCCTGGATGTTGCTTATCTTTTTATCGGTTATAAGGATGGCGGGGTTGTCGAACACGCACTCCATCTTATCGGTATCGGTGACCATGTAGCTGGAGGCGTAGCCTCTGTCGAACTGCATGCCCTCGACGACGTTGAGCACGGTCTCCATGGTCTTGGATTCCTCGACGGTGATGACGCCGTCCTTGCCGACCTTCTCGAATGCCTCGGCGATGAGAGTACCGACGGTCTCGTCGCTGGCGGAGATGCTGGCGACCTGCTGGATCGCGGTCTTGGAATCGACTTCCTTGGAGATACTCTTAAGGTACTCGACGGTGGCTTCCGTGGCTGCCGCGATACCTTTCTTGATGATCATGGGGTTCGCGCCCGCCGCGACGTTCTTGAGCCCCTCTCTGATGATGGCCTGCGCGAGCACGCAAGCGGTGGTGGTACCGTCGCCCGCGACGTCGTTCGTCTTGGTGGAAACTTCCTTGACGAGCTGAGCGCCCAGGTTCTCGAACGGATCTTCCAGTTCGATCTCCTTGGCGATGGTCACGCCGTCGTTGGTGATGAGGGGAGCGCCGTACTTCTTGTCGAGCACGACGTTGCGTCCTTTGGGTCCGAGAGTTATCTTAACGGTATTGGCAAGCGTATTGACGCCCGCTTCGAGCGCCTTTCTGGCCTCTTCTCCGTGTTTAAGCTGTTTTGCCATGATGAAATATTACCTCCTGATTAGTCTACTATGGCGAGTATGTCGCTCTGGCGCAGTATGGTCACTTCTTTTCCGTCGATCTTGAATTCCGATCCCGCATATTTGGAGCAGAGGACCTTGTCGCCGACTTTGACGGTCATCTTGACCTCTTTGCCGTCCACGACGCCTCCGGGGCCGACAGCGACTACGATAGCCATCTGAGGCTTCTCCTGGTCCTTCGCGAGAAGTACTATGCCGCTCTTGGTGGTCTCTTCGGTGTCGATCTGTTCGACTACCACTCTGTCAAACAAAGGTTTGATTGCCATTATTTGTTCCTCCTGTATTTATGCAAACATTTTATATTCAAAGTAAAATTTTGTCAAGCGATATCCGCAGATTGGTCGATAAGGGATATCCTCAAATATTTTGACTTTCTTTGACCTTTGACAATTGCTATTATAATACCCGTAAACGGAGTTGTCAAGGATTTTTAACAAAAAACGGAAAAAAATTGCATAAACATTTGCTCGGGCGAGCATTCTTTGTTATAATAAACGGGAAAAAGGAGAAGTTATGTCGGAAGATAAAAATACATTCGATAAGTGGGATCGCAGATTCATGGATCTGGCGGAAACGGTGGGGACGTGGAGCAGCTGTTACCAAGAGAACAGGCACATCGGCGCGGTCGTCGTCAAGAACAAACGGATAATGACGACGGGGTATAACGGCGCGCCCGCGGGGATAGAGAGCTGCCGCGATAAAAAGACCTGCTTGCGCCGCGAACTCAACATACCGAGCGGCACGCGTCAGGAGCTTTGCTACGCCGTCCATGCCGAGCAGAATGCTATCGCGCAGGCGGCAAGGATGGGCATAAACATAGAGGGCGCCACGCTCTATTGCACTCATCAGCCTTGTATCATATGCACAAAGCTCATCATCAATGCGGGCATCAGGCGCGTGGTATACAAATACGGTTATCCCGACGACTTTTCTCTTCGTCTGCTCCATGAAGCGGACATCGAGCTGGAAAGGATGCCCGAATGGGAATGACGCCGGTCGGCGACGCCGAACACGAGGCGAGAGACCGAGCGTAAATTAGCGCGCACGCGCGATCCGTATAAAAGATATGCGCACGCGTATCATTATATATAATATATAAGTATAAAGTATAAAGGAATGACGGCTGTTCGGTAAGCCGTCATTTTTCATTGCCGCCCGACCGCGCCATATGTAGTCGTATGCCGTGCGGCCGGTCGATCCGCGCGGGCGGGAAAATGGTGTTTATGACCTTGCGGGCGCTTGTCCGTTAGCACGTATGGAGCGGGTTCGTGATCGAGCCGGTCACGGAGCGATCCGTTCGGGTCTATGTCATTTTTCGCAGGGAATTGTTTTGGTGCCCGTGCGGGGCGCATGACGTTCCGCGCGGGCGGCTGTCCCGTCCGTGCGGGTTAAACGGGTGCGGTCACAGCCGGGCCGGTGTCGCTCGGCGACTCCGTCAATGCCATAAAAACGGGCGCATTCGAATATCAAAAAAAATTTTGGAAAATATCGTAAAAACAGTTGACAAATATTATAAGGGGTGTTATATTATGGTCAAAGGTCAAAGAAAGTCAAACACCTTTGACCGAACGGCGTTGGGCCGAAAACGAAAAGAGGAGGGCGAAAACGGAAATGGCCAGTATTAGCGATCTTATAGAAAGTTTTTTGATACAGTTGCTTGCCGATGGCGACAACGTCAGCATAAGCAGGAACGAGCTTGCCAATTATTTCTCGTGCGCGCCCAGTCAGATCAACTATGTGCTGACAACGAGGTTCACCCCGGCGCGCGGGTTCATAGTGGAGTCGCGCAGGGGCGGCGGCGGTTGCATAAATCTTGTACGTCTGGACGAGGACAGGGATAAGTTCCTGGACGAACTGCGCGAGCTTCCCATAAACGAGGGACTGAACGTAACCAAGACGACCCAGATACTCGAGCGTATGCGCGACGAGGATATGTTGAGCGAACGGGAAGTGTCACTGCTCGGCGCGGTCATGAGCAATAAAGCCATAATCGCTCCCGCGGTGGCGAAGGACGGCATACGCGCCGCGATGATGCGTGCGCTTGCAACGGAGCTTGCCCGACAGAAGGACGAGCACAAAGAGGAGGGCAAAGACAAAAATGCTTGAAAAGAGAATGTGCGACGAGTGCGGTAAAAGACCCGCCGTGTACTATATGAAGAAAACGCTGAACGGAGTGACGACGGAGCGGTACCTCTGCGAAGAGTGCCGTAACAAGATGGGGTTCCTTCAGCCGGACATGAGCGATTTCGGTAACATGCTCGCGGCTTTCGGCAATCCTTTCTTCGGTATCGAAGCTCCCAAGCAGCAGGCGGTAAAGACCTGCCCGACGTGCGGTTACACCTCGCAGCAGTACCTTGACACGGGCTTCCTCGGTTGTCCCGATTGCTACAAGGCTTTCGAGAACATCGTGATGCCCTCCATCAAGCGTCTGCAAAAGGACGTGCGGCACGTGGGTAAGTCGCCCAAGGAATTCTACTCTCCCGAAGAAGCTAAATATAACGAGCTGCTGCGCGAGAGAGAAGAGGCCGTGGCAAAAGAGGATTTCAAACTTGCGGCTCAGATCAACGAACAGATGAAAAAGCTCAAGGGAGGCGCATGATGGCAAACGGTGAACAGACAGAAAAGAACGGCATCGTGATATCCAGCCGTGCCAGACTGGCGCGTAACCTCGCGGGGTACGCGTTCCCGTCCCGGCTGAACAGTGAGGATTCGCTCGCGATAACGCAGAAGGTATATTCCGCTCTCGGCAAGGGCGCGGAGAAATACACCATAATGCGTATATCCGACCTTTCCGAATTGCAGGGCGAAGCGCTCAAAGAGATGCACCTCGTCAGCGACGATCTGCTCCACGGCAACAAATACGCGGCGGCGATCGTCAACCCAAACAACGAGATATGCGTGATGGTCAACGAAGAGGACCACATACGCGCACAGTGCATACTGCGCGGCAATCGTCTGGACGAGGCGTACCGTCGCATTAACGATGTGGACGATCTGATCTCCGCATCCAACAAGTACGCGTTCGACGCCAAGCTGGGTTACCTCACGGCATGCCCGACCAACGTCGGCACGGGACTGCGCGCGTCCGCGCTCATGTTCCTGCCCGGTCTCAGCCTTACGCGGTCGCTGGAAAGCTGCATGAACGCCGTGTCCAGATACGACATGACGATACGCGGCGAGTACGGCGAAGGCAGCGAGAGCGAAGGATATCTGTATCAGGTGTCCAACCAGAAGACTCTGGGCATGACGGAAGAGGATATCGTGAAGAACGTGTCCAGCGCCGTCGAACAGATAGTCAAGAACGAGAAAGTGGCGCGCAAGATGTTGCTCGACAACAACGAGATAACGTTGCGCGATACCATAATGAGAGCGTACGGCATGCTCACGAATGCTTACGCCATAGGCGGTAAGGAATTCATGGAGAAGCTGGCGTTCGTGAAACTGGGAGTGTATTACGGCTTCCTTAAATGTTCGGACCTCGCCGAACTTGACGGGCTGGTGGAGAAGTGCCGGCCGGCCAACCTCATGCTCAAAGAGGGGCGGACGATGTCCGCGGAAGAGCGTGACGTGTGCAGAGCGGCGTTCGTTTCGAGCGAACTGAGATCGCTCGTGCACTGAAACTTATCATAACAATCAATGGGAGGTGGCAATATTATGGATTATTTCGAGAATTTCCCGATGTCGGATAACGTCGTAAGGAGCAGGGAGCTTGCGCATCAGATAGCGGCTCAGAACCACAACAGGTACGTAGAGCCCATACATTTCATATATGCTATGTATAACATAGACTGCGTTTGCTCGCAGATCCTTCACGAAGAGGGACTGATGCCCGTCGCGATCGTGTCCGAGATAGGCAAGCTGGAAAAGGTGGATACTCTGTCCGAACCCGAAGAGTCGAACGAGACCAAGCTCATGTTCGACGATGCCCGCAGGATAGCGCTCATATGCAAGAAAGACTGCATATACACCGAGCACCTGCTGCTCGCTTCGGTGTTCTACAAGAACTCCTCCATGTATAAATTCCTCAGCAGGAACATCAGCCTGCAGAGCATGCTGAACAACCTTGATCGCAGCATGAACATAAACAACATCCTTGACAACATCAAGAACATACCTTCGGCCGGTCAGGGCGGCGGCCCCGCTTCCAAGCAGTCGGCGGCGTTCCAGCTCCCTCAGGAGCTTAACGACCTCGGCGTGGACTTCACCCAGAGGGCGCGCGACGGCAAGATCGACCCCATCATCGGTCGTAAGGAAGAGATCGAGCGTATCATCGAGATACTTTGCCGTAAGACCAAGAACAACCCCGTGCTCATAGGCGAGCCCGGCGTCGGCAAGAGCGCAGTGGTCGAGGGCCTTGCACGTGAGATAGTCGCCGGCAACGTTCCCGAGCTTCTTAAGAACAAGATCGTGTTCTCGCTGGATATCGGCAGCCTGGTCGCGGGTACCAAATATCGCGGCGAGCTGGAGCAGCGTCTGAAATCCGCCATCGAGGCGATCATACGTCAGGGCAACATCATCGTGTTCATCGATGAGCTGCACACGCTGGCGCAGGCGGGCGGCAAGGAAGGCGAGGTCACTCCCGCCGACATGCTCAAGCCTTACCTCGCGCGCGGCGAGCTCCAGACAATAGGCGCGACGACCACGGACGAGTACCGCAAGTTCATCGAGGCGGATAAGGCGCTCGAGCGTCGTTTCCAGCCCATACTCGTGAACCCGCCCACGGTTGAGCAGACCATCGAGATCCTTAAGGGCATTCGTCCCAACTACGAAGCGTTCCATAAGATCAAGATAAGCGACGAGGCCATCGAGGCGGCGGCGAAACTGTCCGATCGTTACATCTCCGACAGGTTCCTGCCCGATAAGGCCATCGACCTGGTGGATGAGGCCGCGAGCCGCGCCAAGGTGAGCGGCAACAAGCTGCCCACCGAGGTCAAGGACCTTGAAGACAAGCTCGCTCAGTACCAGAACAACATCTCCATCGCCATCCGCAACGAGGATTATGCGAAGGCTGACGAGTACAAGGCTCTGCGCGACGAGACCGACAAGGAGATCAAGCGTCGCAAGGAAGAGTGGCGCAATTCCGCCGACAACTCCATCAACGCGGAGGATATCGCGGAAGTGGTGTCCAAGTGGACCAAGATCCCCGTGTCCCGTCTGAGCGAGACCGAGGTGCAGCGTCTGAATAACCTTGAAAACATCCTTCACGAGCGCGTCATCGGTCAGGACATGGCCGTGGAGAGCGTCGCGAAGGCCATCCGCCGCGCACGTGCGGGCCTGAAAGATCCCAAACGTCCCATCGGTACGTTCCTGTTCCTCGGTCCCACCGGCGTGGGCAAGACGGAGCTTACCAAGGCCCTTGCCGCCGCGATGTTCGACGACGAGAACAACATCATACGTATCGATATGTCCGAGTACATGGAAGCGCACAGCGTGAGCAAGCTCATAGGCGCGCCTCCGGGATACGTGGGATTCGACGACGGCGGTCAGCTCACCGAGCAGGTGCGTCGTCACCCGTACTCCGTCGTGCTGTTCGATGAGATCGAGAAGGCGCACCCCGATGTGTACAACATCCTGCTCCAGATCCTCGACGAAGGTCGTCTGACCGACTCGCAGGGCAGGACGGTGGACTTCAAGAACACAATCATCATCATGACTTCCAACGTCGGCGTGAGCGAGCTCAAGACCCGTCGCACGATAGGTTTCAACGACAAGCCCGACGCTCAGGAGCAGGACGAGGAGAAGATCCTTTCCGATGCGCTCAAGCGTCACTTCCGTCCCGAGTTCCTCAACCGTATCGACGTCATATGCTACTTCAAGCACCTTACCGAGGACAATATCAAGCAGATCGCCGATATCATGCTCAAGAAGGTCACGAAGAAGCTCGCGGACCGCAACATCCGCATCAAATACACGCCCGCCATGGTGGAGTACGTCATCAAAAACGGCTACGATCCCGAGTACGGCGCGCGTCCGCTGCGCAGGATAATCGAGCAGTCCATAGAGGACAGCCTCGCCGAAGCCCTGCTCAACGGTCAGATAAAAGACAACAGCGTTGCCACGGTGGATTACGTGGACGGCAAGGTCCGCATAAGCTGCCAGCAGTAAGGGAAAAGAGCGTCCGCCCCGCAAGGGAAGGGCGCTCTTCCCGTATGCGGAAGAAAACAAAGGACAGGATTTTCGGAAAGATAATTGACAGAAGTGTATGCTTGTGGTATACTTTATGTAATCCAACAACAAGGGGGAACAGCAATATGATAATCGATTACCAGACCAAAAACTACACGGCGAAAGACAACCTCAAAGAGGTCATCGACAAAAAGATACAGCGTCTCGGTAAATATTTCGACGACGACGTCAAGATCAAAGTGATGATGAAAGAGACCAAGGACGTCGAGACCATGGAATTGACCATATTCCTCGGCGGCACCGTTCTCAGGGCGGAAGTTTCCGGCGAAAAGGGACAGACGATGTACGATCTCATCGATCTCGTGCTCCCCAAGCTGGAAAAGCAGATAAAAAGACATCACACCATCATTGCCAGCAAGAGCAAGAAATTCAGGCAGAAAGAGATCGTCGAGGCCATCAAGTCGGAGGAGAAAGAGACCAACGGCATCGTGCGCGTAAAATCCTTCGACCTTGAACCCATGGACGAGATCGAGGCCATGGCCGAGCTGGAAATGATAGGCCACAGCTTCTATGTGTTCCTCAACAAAGCGACCGAAAAGGTCAACGTCATCTACAAGAGAAGAGACGGCAATTACGGAATGATAGAGGCAAACGTCTGACGGACGTTTGACCGGGCATAGCGATAAAACATCCGTTCGCGGATGTTTTATCCTGTCCCGGAGATCGAATCGGTATATTATTTTATTCGGAAAGGAGATACTATGAAACTCAGATTCGACTACAATAACATGATGAGCGACGTGATCGGCGAGCACGGCATCGACGCTTCTGCGATCGATACCAATGCCGACAAGATCTCGGCCGCTTTCCGGAATGTCCTTGACAACTGCGGCAAGGGCTGGCAGGAGTGGAGCGAGCTCCCTTACATGAACTACTCCGATCTGGACAGCCTCATCGCGCGGATGAACGACATCCGCAGCAAAGCATCCGCGTTCGTCGTGCTCGGCATCGGCGGCAGCGCGCTCGGCCCCATATCGGTCGTGCAGGCACTCCTCAATATGCGTCTTAACGAACTGCCCGCGTCCGCGCTTCGCGCCGCAGGCCTTCCCAAGCTGTACATTGAGGACAACATCGATCCCGAGCGCATGAACGAGCTGCTCGAGCTCATCGACCTCAAGACGACTTATTTCAACGTCATCACCAAGAGCGGCGAGACCAGCGAAACGCTGTCCCAGTTCCTCGTGCTCTATGACCGCATGAAGAAAGCGGTGGGCAAGGAAGAGGCCAAAAAGCACTTCATAGCCACCACCACCATCGGCAAAGGCACGCTGTACAACCTCGCGCAGAAGGAAGGCTTCGTGACGTACGGCATCGGCGCAGGCGTGGGCGGACGTTTCTCCGTCCTTTCCAACGTCGGTCTCGTTCCGTTCGCCGCCATGGGCATCGATATCAAGAAGCTGCTTGCCGGCGCCAAGGAAATGAGCGAGGCTTGCCGCGTCGCCGACGTGCGCAAGAACCCCGCGCTCATGACCGCCGTGCTCCAGTGCCTCGCGATGGAAAAGGGCGCGAACATCAGCGTCATGATGCCTTACGCGGACAGCCTCAAATACATGTCCGACTTCTATTGCCAGATCTGGGCGGAGTCGCTCGGCAAGGCCGTGGATAAGCAGGGCAACGTCGTCCACGCGGGTCAGACTCCCGCCAAGGCTCTGGGCGTTACCGACCAGCACTCTCAGGTACAGCTCTACACCGAAGGTCCTTTCGATAAGGTGATCACCATGCTCGCCGTCGAAAAGTTCCGTAAGGACGTGGTCATCCCTTCGGACGACGAGATCGACGCCTGCGATTTCCTCAAGGGCCACACGATGGGTGAGTTGCTCAACGCCGAGCGCGTCGCGACCGAGTACGCCCTTCGCAAGGCGGGCAGGATGAACTTCACCGTCACGCTGCCCGAGGTCAACGAGGAAACGGTGGGCGAACTTCTCGCTTACTATATGTATGAGACCGCGTTCGCCGGCGCATACCTGAATGTGGATACGTTCAATCAGCCGGGCGTCGAAGAAGGCAAGAAGGCAACGTTCGCCATGCTTGGCCGCAAGGGCTACGAGGAAAAACTCGCCGAAGTCCGTGCCGCCAAGAAGAAGGACGAATATTTCATCAACTGATAACGGAAGTATATGAAACTTGGCATATCAACAGCATCGTTTTTTACAAAGGTTCCGACCGAATCGTGTTTCGCGGCGTTGCGCGAAATGGGCGTCGACCTGACGGAGGTATTCTTCTCATCGTATTCCGAGCTGGAAAAGGGCTTTGCGGATGCGCTGGGCGAGAGGCTGACGGGCGGTCTGACCGTCCATTCCGTCCACGCGCTGTCCAACACGTTCGAGGGCGAGCTTTTCAGTCCGTCCAACAGAGTAAGGGACGATGCGGAAGCCTTTTTCCGCAAAGTGTGTTACGCGGGTAACGTACTCGGCGCGAAATACTACACGTTCCACGGCCCCACGAACCTGAAAAAGTCGTCGGCGCCGGTGGACGTGAACGCGTTCGCGGAGAGGCTGTCTTATCTTGCGGACATCGCGAAGACTTACGGCCTGTACATCGCCGTCGAGAACGTGCATTATTGCAAGTTCTCCACACCCGAGCTTTTCAGGGCGCTGTTCCGCGCCTGCCCGTCCGTGTGCGCGACGGTGGACGTCAAACACTCCCTGTTCGCGGGCTACGATCCGATCAAGTTCGTGGACGCGGCCGAGGACAAGCTGGTCACGTTGCACGTGACGGACGTCACCAAGGACGATGAAACGGCTTTGCCGGGAAAGGGAAGGTTCAACTTCGAAAAACTTTTCCGCGAGATAGACAAGCGCGGACTTTCGCCCGCAGTCATAATCGAGGCCTACGCCCGCGATTTCCGACTGATGGATGAACTGAAAGCCAGCTACATATATCTCAAAAACATGATCAACGATATTTGATCCATATCAATAAAGGAGTAGACAATGAACAAACTGACCGTTAAAGACGTAGACGTCAAGGGCAAGAAAGTTCTGGTCCGCTGCGATTTCAACGTCCCCATGAAGGACGGCAAGATCACGGACGAGAACAGGATAATGGGCGCTCTTCCCACCATCAAGTACCTGATGGATCAGGGTGCCAAGGTGATCCTTTGCTCGCACATGGGCAAGCCTCATTCCATCTTCTCGTCCGAAGTCAAACTCAACAAGAAAGACAAGGCTAAGGTGGAAGCTCTGCCCGCCGATGAGCAGGCCGCAGCCAAGCAGGCCATCATCGACAAGGCGCTCAAGGAAGAGCCCAAGAAGCTCACGCTCAAGCCCGTCGCCGACAGACTGAACGAGCTACTGGGCGGCAAAGTCACTTTCGCTCACGATGTCGTCGGTCCCGACGCTCAGGCGAAAGCGGCCGCTTGCAAGCCCGGTGAGTGCGTGCTCCTGGAGAACCTGCGTTTCCACTGGGAAGAGGAAAAGAGGGACAAGGACTTCTGCAAGAAGCTTGCCGACCTCATCGACGGAGACAAGGGCGTTTACGTCAACGACGCTTTCGGTACCGCGCACCGTTCGCACGCGTCCACCGCGGCCATCGTCGAATACGGTTTCGTCAAGACCGCCGTTTGCGGCTTCCTGATCGAGAAAGAGCTTTCCGTCATGGCTGACAGCCTCGATCATCCCGTCTGTCCTTTCGTCGCCATCCTGGGCGGCGCCAAGGTCGCGGATAAGCTCAACGTCATCAACAACCTGCTCGAGAAGTGCGACACGCTCATCATCGGCGGCGGCATGGCTTATACCTTCCTCAAGGCCGAGGGCTATGAAGTGGGTAAGTCGCTGGTAGACGATGAGAAGATAGACTACTGCAAAGACATGATCAAGAAGGCGAAGGACCTCGGCAAGAAACTGCTCCTTCCCGTTGATACCGTCGTCGCGGCTACGTTCCCCGATCCCATCGACGCTCCCATCGAGGTCAAGACCGTGAAAGTGGGTGAGATCCCCGCTGACATGGAAGGTCTGGACATCGGTGAGGAAACGAGAAAGCTTTTCGCCGACGCTGTTTCCACCGCAAAGACCGTTATCTGGAACGGCCCCATGGGCGTGTTCGAGAACCCCATTCTTGCGGCAGGCACCAAGGCTGTCGCCAAGGCGCTCGCGGACGTGTACGGTAAGGCCACGACCATCATCGGCGGCGGCGACTCCGCTGCGGCTGTCCAGCAGCTCGGTTATGCCGATAAGATGACCCACATCTCCACCGGCGGCGGCGCTTCGCTCGAGCTCTTCGAGGGCAAGGTGCTTCCCGGCATCGCATGCCTCAACGACAAGAAATGATCAAATGAAACAGATACCTGTTCCATAAACGATAAAGGTCCTCTCCGACACGGAGAGGATCTTTTTTGTAATCCGAAAACCCCGTCATTATGGTGGTTCGGATTACAAAAAAGCAGGCCGCGGAGAATTTGCGGATTGCTTCTCGGTTTCTGTCAGACCTTTTATCGTAGTGTCTGTTTTTTCCGGCTTTTAGGTTAAGTTATATGTTATTATCACTTCGTCGTCATACAGAAGTATTTCGCGCATGAACGTGTTCACAAGCAGCTTATGTGCGCGCATGTTTTTGGGCTCTTCCGTAAGCATCGACTGAAGATATTTTTCCATCTTAGCGGTATATCCTGATAATGTAATAATAAAACAACACAGCATAAAGGCGAAACACTGATGTTGTTTCCGAGGTATCATATACCGGTGACGAATATGGGCGTAACAACTCCCGCACTGTGCGCAATGAAAGTGGCACCCCGCTGCATTCGCAGTCTATAACATATCTTGATGTATCGGATACAAGGTATCCTAACGGAAAGACTACGGGATATATTTCCAGTGTGACCGACGCATTGATTGACGGTAACGTATACTACTATCGTAAAGATATAAGTGGCGATATCATAAACAATCTTGACAGTAATGGCAAAGTTGTTGTAAAATATGTTTATGATGCATGGGGAAATCACAAAGTACTTGACGCTGCCGGTACCGAAAACACAAGTGATGATTTTATAGGGAACATCAATCCTATAAGATACCGCGGATACTATTATGACAGGGAAACGAACCTTTACTACTTAATAAACAGATACTACGATTCTGAAACCGGACGATTTATTTCACCTGATGATATTAGTTATCTTGAGCCTGAAACGATTGGCGGATTTAATTTATATTCCTATTACTGGAATAATCCATTAATGTATATAAATAGTGGTACGTCTTTCGGGAGTGGTGAAATTGTAGCCACATCAATTTTAGCGGGAGATGGTGGCGGCATCGGATTGCAAAGAGGTCGTTTTGTTCCTGAGTGGTTGAGCATTGGAGTTGGCGCAATTCCTGATATTATTTTAGGATTAAAATACTTGCGGGCCAAAGGAATACATAATAAATTTGTTTATTCTACTAATAAATTTTATATGTTTCCTGAACTGGGCGGTAACTGGCATAAATATAAAATTTCTAAATATGGTTATGGGAAAATAGCGAGTGCAAGCTTCAAACAAATTATTACTGGTAATGCGAGATCCAGTTGGGGAGCTATGGCAAAATCTTTTGGTAAAACCGCAGCATTGACAGCTTTTATAAACTTTGGGTTTAATCTCTACGAAAATAATTGGCAGATAGACGGCGTAATGCTATTAAATACCGTTATTGACACAGCAATTGGTTTAGGGGCATATGGTTTGGCTTCGGGTACAACATCTCTTATAGTGAGCGGATTAGCTATGGCGGGACTTTCTGTCCCGGGTGTTGTGGTTGTAGGAGCCATCCTACTATTGAGTATAGGCTTTGACTGGCTTATTAGAGAAATTACAGGATATAAGAACTAACAGTAAAATTTGTTAATAGCAGATTGAGTAATGTCGGTCTGCTATTAACAAAATATCTTTATAGGAGAATGAAAATGGAAGGAAATATAGCACGATATTTTAAGTATAGGAAAATCAATAAGTATCTAAAATCGAAAAATAGCAGTCAATATAATTGTTTGGATAATTTATTGGTATATTATGTAAATGGAAAATTACAAAAATTATTAGAAAGTTATAATTTCAGAGATATTAATATTTATGCGTTAATAGGCGGTAAAAGGGGAAATTATTTGCAGATTGAATGTTCCTTTTATAATATAACGGTTGATATTGGATTTGATGAAGATTGTTTTGATTACACAATATATTTGCCGGGGATATCGGCGGAAGGCTTCGAGAAAGCTACAATCGGAAAAGAATACGTTAATAATTTTAATATTGAAAAATTTTTTGAAGACTTCCATAATATGCTTCAAAAAGACAGTCGGCTAAAAAATGAATCCTGCTTGTAGGTCAAGGAGAGGTTTTGTGGCGATTCCCTTATGATACAAGTAAGTTTGACATTATGATAATTGTTCGCATCTGCAAAAGCCGTAGGAATTAGTATGGCATTTAGCGCAGGTGTTGGTGCAGTTGTTGGCGGTATAACTGAGGTTGGGAAGGCGCATTACAAGGATTTAGTAATGGACTTGCTGATGGTTTTATGTGGGGAGGTATTTTTGCTGGAAGTGCACAAATTTTAGAGGAGCTTCTAAATTATTGGCAAGTAGGAATGTTGATTTTTCAAATAAGTTTAATTGGTTATATGGAAATAGAAATTCGCAATCTACTACATTACTAAGAGTAAATAAAGCAGGGAAACAGCTGTTTAGAATTGATGTTGACATTACGCATTTATGGCATTTGCATTATGGCGCAACTTCGGCATTAATGAGAATCCATAGATCGGGAATATCATTATTTAGTTATTTAGGAATAGTAAATGGGTTAAAAGGTCTATTTGGCTGTTTTTAGTGGAGATAAATATGCGAGATCTTTATACATTGTATCAGTATATAAAAAACAAATATGATAATTTTAAAACAATCAAATATACTGAAACAGAAATTATAATTGGTTTTCATTCCGAATTTGAGATGAAAATACGATTGCAAGATTTTTATAATATTTATTTCAATGATATTTTTTATTATAATGTAGACTGGCAAGATATAAAAGATACAGTCGATGACTTTTTAACGAATCAATATGTTTTTTGTGAACAAAATAAAAAATTAAAAATTATGAAACTTAAAGATTTTGATGTAAATACAAAGTATAATCATGTGTGGACTATTGAAAGAACTTTAAAATAATTTTAGCATCAAAGCGGATTCTTATAATGCAGTAAGTGGCGAGAGGAAAGCAACAACAACTTATTACTCCGTTACTCAGCGATAAGCAGAAAAAATATCTACATTCCAAAGGCTTATTTTGGTGTGACGGTTAAGTTATATGGCGGCGATAAAGATTTATCGCCGCCGTGATTTTTATGAGTTTTTGTTATATACTTTTAAAATCGGATTTGAGTATAAAGACGCGAACGGACAAGTCAGCCGCTACTACTATCGTAAGGATATACGTGGCGATATCATAAACATTCTTGACAACAATGGCAATATTGTTGTAAAATATGTTTATGATGCGTGGGGAAATCACAAAGTACTTGACGCTGCCGGTACCGAAAACACAAGTGATGATTTTATAGGGAACATCAATCCTATAAGATATCGCGGATACTATTATGATAGGGAAACGAACCTTTACTACTTAATAAGCCGGTATTACGATCCGGAAACCGGACGATTTATTAGCCCAGATCATATTGGATATGCACTTATTGGCGCTTTAGAACCGAATGGATTAAACTTCTATGCATATTGTATGAATAAGCCTATAATCTATTCTGATCCGGAAGGTACGATCGTTGGTAGTGCATTAGCTTTTGGTTTTATTGGACTAATGGCATTATTTGGACTATTCGTTGTGTACGAAGTCGAAACAACGTATCATCCGATTGAGAATGCGTATAATGGACTAACCGATGTTATAAGTGACGCCATAAATAGTGTAGATACCAGTAATGACATTGATATTGCCATGCCAGATGTGAGCATAGGTGTTGTCGAAAGAAGGAAACCGAATCCTTTACCTCCCGGCATTAAAGGACAAGGTAAAGAAAATGGAAATCGTGCACGTAATGATAAGAATTGGAAAAATATGAGTAACAAAAGACGTCCGCCCAAAAGAAAAAAGCATACTCCAGGACGAGATCATCGTCATTTTATATTTATTCTTTTGGAATTATTTCGACGTTTATTGGATAAAGAATCGCCTGAAGATAATGTGGATTGAACAAGCTTATAAAAACGAATACCGTGACAGTAAAAAGCATGGATTGCGGCTTATTTTCCGTTCGGGAGCAGATAAACAATTCAGATTATATATCTTGTCTTTTGCTAAGTGGTTGAGAAAAAGATATTGGTTTCCCATACGCGTTGAAATACGTTTTTTGCATTCTGAAGAAATACGTTTGAATGACGGCCGGTCGGTACTTGCGGTATTCAATTATCAGAAGAATTGGGACAATGTACCGACATCGGATAAGGTGTGCCCGCTCATATACATTGCAATAGGGAAATTGCGTAGACAGTTGCAAAGACACGGGTGGGAGGAAACATTATACAATTACATGTTTTCGATCGTGCATGAATTAACGCATTATTATCAATGGTATTTTTACGAATTCGAGAAACGTTCTTCGCGAAGTCTGGAAACAGAAGCAAACTCATGGGCGTATGCATTGGCAGGCGAGTACATAAAGTCTGTTTCTGTATATTCTTAATCGCATTGCGCGCGTGTATGGAAGAGTTGTTTCCGTCCGTTGTTATATGTAATGACAATGTCGCATTTTTGAAATCAGATACCGAAGGCGTGGCCGGAATGCGATGTATTTTGGTTAAGAGTCAATAAAACTACAGTTACAGCGGCGAGTTTATCTCGCCGCTGTTTGTATCATTAGATAAAAGCCGGCGGCATAGAGTAAAAACTTCATTGACGGTCTTGTACCGCAATAGAGCTTGGGAGATAAACGGTAATTTAAGTATGCTCCGCGAGAAAGAATTATCTTTCAAGTTTCACATGAGTTTGTCATTATGTTTTTTATAGTTATCTCGGATTAAATAGAGCGCATGCCGATGATCATGAGGAAGGGATTTGCAGCGGAATGTCTTTATGCTTTATGAAGCTTCATAGTGCAGATTTTGATAACTGGTGTGAATATATACAGAATCAAGATAATCTTGCTTACAGATCCGGATACGATTTTGCAAAGAAGGTCGAGTTTGATTTACAAAAATTCAGCAAAGAGCTAAAGAATGTATTACAAGCAATGTCCAATAATGAATATGGCGAAATGTTAGTTAAAAATCATGAAAAATTTGCATTAAAACGCTTGCAACATACGTTCTAATATGTTATGCTCTTTCCGTAATTGACCGAAGCCCCGTCGGCACGTTACACAGGCTGCAAAAGCCGGAAGTACTTTATGTGCGGAAGCCCCGACCGCTCACGATAGAAGTTATTCCGAATCCACACTTTATGCAGATACGGGAAAGGGAGAAAGCATGAATGCAGGGGAATCGTCTGAGCGTAGCCAGGGCATACTGCCTTAATTGCGGACAGTTGCTCGTCGGTCTGCTCGATGAGATAAGCACGGTAAAGTTCAGGTGCCGGACATGCGGACTTGCAATGGTAAGCCGCCGCATCAGCCGCAGGCACGAGCGCGTGGATGTGACGTCATTCGCAGGAATATAAAATTAAAACATATACAGAGGGACGCGGTCGGGCTGAAACAGAGCCATGTGTAAATCCCGTCCGGATCATATGCGTAAAAAGAGTCGGCGTTAAACCGCTAACATGAGCGAGAGGCCCCGACAGACAGAACAAGAAAATGTTCTGTCTGTCGGGGCTTTTTTGGCTTATGCTTCAGGATTTATAAGTATGATGTAGTAAGATGGTTCCGCTTTGAATTTGATTGTATCGATACGACCGTGCCGCGGCGGGGTCGTATCGATGGGGGGCCTACGGCTGAAATTTTTTGTAAAAAAAATACGAACTCCGATTTCTCGGAGTTCGTATTTTTAATGTCTGGTACCACATAGGGGAATCGAACCCCTGTTTCCGGCGTGAGAGGCCAGCGTCCTAACCGCTAGACTAATGTGGCTCATCTTTCGACCTTGGGCATTATACCATATCGAAAGAAAATACGCAAGAGATTTTACGCGGTTTTCGGCAAAAAAATTAATTTTTTTATTTACGGAAACCGATGGTGAATTTCGTGCCTTCGCCGGGTGTGCTGTCCACGTCCAGAGTCCATCCGCTGCGCTCGCAGATCTTGCGCACTATGGACAGTCCGAGCCCGAATCCCACGTTCTCGCCGTGCGACTTGTCTACGGTGTAGAAGCGGCTGAATATGTGGGGCAGCTCATCGTGCGCGATACCTATCCCCGTGTCCTCCACGGCCAATTTGCGGGCGTCCAGCGTGACAATGATCTTACCGTTCTGTTTGTTGTATTTTATGGCGTTGGATACGAGGTTGTCAAGTATCTCCACTATGTGCTCGCGACGGGAGCTGACGGTCACGCCGTCCTCGATGTGCTCTTCCAGCGTGAGCGACTTGTCTTTCAGCAGCGGGACGTAGCTGTTCAGCTGCTCGCGTACAAGCGTGGACACGTTGACTTCGTAGGGCGTAAGCCGATCGTCGTCTATGGCGCTGTAATGCAATATCTGCGTTATCATGGCGGACAGGCGTTCGCTCTGACGGAGTATGGTCTTGCCGGCCTTGACCGTTTTTGCTTTGTCCATGTTGCCCGACGATATAAGTTCGGCAAAGCCGCGAATGGACGTCAGAGGCGTGTTCATCTCGTGCGTGATGTTGGATATGAACTCGTCCTTGCTGTTCTGCGATTCCCGCACGTAGTCGTTCTTCTGGTTGATGACGTCCGCGACGGGCTGCAGCTCTTTGTATCTGACGCTGACTTTCTTGTCGTTGCCTATGGAGGCCTGCGCCAGTTCTTTGACGGGGCGGAGTATGAAGGACGTTGCCAGCCACGTGAAGAGCAGACAGAGTATGATGTCGATTATTATGAACACCGTCAGCATGGGCAGAGCGCGCACGAACATGGTGGACGGGGAGGGGATGAGCACGGAAATGCGGACGTATCCGTCCTCCGTCGCCTTGCACATGAATACCTCGGTCTCGGCGGAATCCGCGGAGTATCTTTCCGCGATGCCCGTGCCGTTCTTCATGGCGTCCAGCATCTCGTCGTCCGTCAGCACTTCGCCCTTCTCGCCGCCGCCCGTGTCGTCCAATATCGCGCCGCTCGAGTCGAGTAAAGTTATACGCGCGCCGTCCAGAGTGTCGGACAGCTCGCGTATGTCTTTGTCCGTGCTTTCGTACACGTTCATGAACGCGGTCAGCGTGTTTTCCGCTTCGTCCACGGTCTGTCCGTGATAGATCTCGATGGACGCGACCGTAAAAAATATCAGCACGAACAACGTGACCAACAATGATGTCAGAAGTATGCGCTTGCTCATTTTCTTACTTTAATGCTTTATTGAACTTATATCCCGCGCCGAACACCGTTTCGATGCCCTGTACGCCCAGCTTGCGCAGGCGGGCGATGTGGATGTCCACCGTGCGCGTTTCGCCCTCGTCGTACCCCCATACCGCCGTCAGTATCTTGTCGCGCGATATGACGCTGCCCGCGTGGCGGATGAGATAGGCGAGCAGTCTGAACTCCATGTTGCTCAGATCGACGTTCTTTCCGTCTATTGTGACTGTCATGGTCTGCTCGTCCAGAACGACGTTGCCCGCGGCCATGGCGGTGGACTTTCCCAGCCGTCTGAATGCCGCGTTCAGACGCGCCGTAAGCTCGAGCACTCCGAAAGGCTTTGCGATGTAGTCGTCCGCGCCAAGGTTGAGCCCTTTGACCTTGTCGTTCTCGCGGCTCATGGCGCTCAGCATGATGCACACCACTTGCGGGTGCTCGCTCTTGACACGCGTGAGCACGTCGTAGCCGTTGCCGTCGGGAAGCATGATGTCGAGAAGTACTATGGCGGGGAGGCGTTCCGTCATGGCTTGCATGAAGTCGTGAACGGTGTTGAAGCAATCCACCTTAATGTCCGCCATTTCCAGGCTGCAGGACACCAGATCGCAGATGCTCTCGTCGTCTTCCAATAAATATACTGTCTTTTCCATGATTATATACCTGTTCCGTCAAATGACCCGTCCGACGGGCTCACACCTTATCGAACGCGTGTGACAGATTGAGTATATGATCGGCGGCACGCTCCATATTCCCGACAAGGTTGATGAGGACGCTGCTCGACTGCGGCTGGCACTTGCCCTCGTTGAGGCGCTTGATGTGACCGTCCACGATGTGCTTTTTGAGAGAGTCTATCTGATCTTCCAGCTCGTCCGCGCGCACGGTTGCGGCGATGTCCGTACCGTTGAACGCCAGCAGGCTTTCCGCGAAAAGCTGGTTGGTCTTTTCCAGCATGAGTTTTATGTCGCTGATGACCGCGTCGGAGAACTCCAGTCCGTCCTGCGCGTAATGCGCGGTGTATTTTGTCATATTGTCCGCGAGGTCGGATATCCTGACGATGTCGCCGATGGATTCATGGAGTTTGGACACGACCTTCTCGTCTTTGTACGATATGTCGTTGCCCGACAGTTTGATAAGGAATTTGATTATCCTGCGGGCATCGTCGTTGGTCTTTTGTATTTTGTTGCGGATGTCGTCGGTCGCATGCATATCTTTGGCGATGAACGCCTGCACGGAGTCCGTCAGCGTGTCCATCGCGAACGCCGCGACGCGCGCCACTTCCTTACGTGCCTGGAGTACGGCTATGGACGGCGTCATGAGCAGACGATCGTCCAGGAAGGTTGATGCCTGCTCGGCATCCGCGTGTTCTTTCTTGTCGCGTATCAGGAAAGTGGCGATCTTAACGAATACGTTAATGAACGGGAAGAACAGTATCACGCATACCACGTTGAAGAACGTGTGGAACATGGCTATCTGCGTTTCCGGCTCGTCGAACCATGCCATGAAGGTCATGTCATTGAAGCTCGGCCAAAGCAGCAACATTATTGTGAAAAGTATCGTGCCGAACACGTTGAACATCAGGTGGATGAGCGCGGCGCGTTTGGCGTTCGTGTTCGCTCCGATGGAGGAGAGGAGCGCGGTGACGCACGTGCCTATGTTGGATCCGAGGACGATGAACAACACGCTGTTCCCGCCGCTGCCTATCGTCAGTCCCGCGCCGACCATGGCTATGATGATGGTCGTGACCGCCGAGGACGACTGTATTATCGCCGTGAACGCGATACCTATGAACAGTAGCAGCAGGGGATTGGATATGCTCGTGAGCAGGTCCCTGAACGCTTCGCTCGTGCGGAACACTTCCATGGAGGAGCTCATGAATTCCAGGCCGACGAACACCAGTCCGAGACCGCCCAGGATATATCCTATCGTATGAGCCTTGTCGCTCTTGGTAAGCATCGTGATGAAGATGCCTATGAACGCCAGAGGCAGCACGAACGACGAAAAACTGAATGCGTTCAGTGCCGCTATCTGCGCGGTGACGGTCGTGCCTATGTTGGCGCCCATGATGACCGCCGTTGCCATGGCCAGCGACATGACGCCCGCATTGACGAAGCCCACGGTCATGACGGTGGTCGCCGATGACGACTGTATAATGGAAGTCGTTACAAGACCGATGCCGAGGCCGGCGAGCCTGCCCGAGCCGGAAGTCTTTCCGAACCAGCTGCGGAGTTTGTCGTTCGCGAGTTTCTCGATAGCGTCCGATAAGACCTTGAAACCGAACAACAACACTCCCAGACCGCCAAGAAGTCCCATGACGGCTACTACGTATTCGTTCATAATCTCTCCACCTTTTTATGTTTTGCTCTTTCGTATGTCGCATATCGCGAGGAAAGGCAGTCGCATATCCGCGTCACGGACCCGGACATTTCAATTGTATAACATTTTGACATATTCCGCAACCGTTTTGACGCTGTTTTTCCTTCCAAATATATACGCAATATATTGCATATAGTTATAAGTACGGCATTTTCGTGTCATGCGAATAAAAATCGGATAAGTGACAATGATTAATGCGGACAGGAGGTTTGATAGAATATGACATTCGATCCATTCAAGGAAAAACCCGGTAAGCTGGAAGCCTTTGAGAGCCGCGACCGCGTATATCCGCGCGCGTACGACAAAAACGCGACCGATCCGTACACCAAGGTGCGCATCATACTCATGAACGGCACCGAGTTCGAGTCGCAGTGGTTCCTGCACAACATGGCCAGGCACGTCACGAACGAGGATCTTCGCAGAGAGATAGCCGTAACTCGGCGTATCGAACAGCAGCAGCAAAAGACGATATCCTATCTGAAGCCCAAGGACGAGAGCATACTCGAACACACGATAGGGTACGAGCAGCTCGCGGTCGATCTGACGGCGATCATGGCGAGATGCGAGCCAGACAAATACGTACGCGGCGCGTTGGATTTCGCGTTGCTCGAGGACTTCGACCATCTTTACAGATACGCCGACCTTCTCGAATCGGACATGGGCGTGCGCGCCGAGCGGCTCGTGGGGAAGTACACCGAGATCATGCCCGGACGTCCCACCATATCCGAGCACAGATATCCCAAGGATGACGTGCGTCGCCACATGGACGCGCGCACCGCGTCGCTCCGTACCAAACTGCACGCCATGATAATCACGGCGGCGGAGCAGCAGACGATGAACTACTATATGAATCAGGGCTCTTTCTACGACATGTCCGAGGTGGGGCGTAAGCTGTATATGGAGATAGCCATGATAGAGGAGCAGCACGTTTCGCTGTATGAGTCGCTCATCGATTCCTCGCTCACGTGGGCGGAGTGCATGCTCATGCACGAGTACACGGAGTGCTACCTGTATTGGTCCATGATGACGGACGAGTGCGACGAGTACGTCAAGAAGATATGGACCAGGCACCTCGAGCAGGAGATCGCGCATCTGCACAACGCCGCGCGTCTGCTGGAAAAGTACGAAGGCAAGCACTGGAGCGAAGTCATCCCGGACGGGGCCATGCCCGAACCCTTGCTGTTCGGCGAGGCGAGCGACGCGAACAAGGCGTATATCCGCAAGCTGCTCGCTCATACCGTGGAGAACACCGCTTACGGCGACGGCTGGTCCGATCTGTCCGAAGTCCCGTCCTCTTCGGAGTTCTTCAAATACAACGCTAAGGTAAACGGCGCGGTGGCGGACGTGGCCAGCCACAAGATAATCGACAGATATATCATGGAGGCGGGCGAGGACTATCGTTTCCAGGAGCGCGAGCATCCCGTGCGTGAGCTGCGCGACCGCACGCACGACAACGTCGATATGGGCAGAGTGCGTCGGGACGGCGGCACGGAGACCCCCGCGACTCGGCGTACGTCCGGCAAGAGCAGGAGCAGAACTTAAAAAAATCATTAAAAACACCGCGGTCGGCGTTGCATCCTTGCATTTTGCCGGCCGTTGTGTTAATATTAAGAAAACGAAGAAGGTCCGGGGAGGTGACGTGGTATGTCCGTTGATTACGAAAGCGTGACGGAAGGTGCGACCAACGGCGCGTCGGAGAGCGGGTCGTGGATAGACGGCGTCGCGCGCGCGTTCGAGGCGCAGTGGTGGGTATTCGTCGTGACGTTGGGCGTGGTGCTCGTCGTCATGATCATTGTTGCCATCGCCACGCGCGGTAAGATATTCGGTATAAAGACCATAATCAAGGTGGCGATAAACTGCGTCATCGGGTTCGTACTGCTTTTCATGCTCAACTTGTTCGGCGGCATGTTCACGGGCGGTGCGTGGTCGTTGGTACCCAAATGGTACTCGTGGATCATCATCGGAGTGCTGGGCGTTATAGGCGTGATATTCCTTTTCATAACGTCTTTCGTATGGCCGGGCGCGCTGGTGAACTGACGGAAACGCGGTCTTTTGAAGGGCGGGGAGCAGCAAAGCACCCGCCTTTATTTATATTATAATATATTGTAGAAAAAAATTTGCCAAAGCGGGTGATTTTGCTTGCTTATACGTGGCATTTATGCTAAAATTCGGTTTAGTGACTTGTGCGTTCCGCTGTCGTAGGATATTACGTTCAAGAACGTGCGTTATAAGTTCATAGGAGTAAAAGTCATGAGCAACCTTATTTCGGAGATCGAAAAAGAGTACATGAAAGAAAATGTACCTCAGTTCGAAGTCGGCGACGTCGTTAAAGTATACGTCAAGGTCGTCGAGGGCAACAGAGAACGTCTTCAGGCATTCGAAGGCACCGTGATCGCTCGTAAGAACGGCGGCCTGAGAGAGACCTTCATCGTGCGCCGCGTTTCGTTCGGCGTTGGTATCGAGCGTTCTTTCCCCATCCATTCGCCCCGTATCGACAGAGTGGAAGTCGTCAGAAAGGGCAAAGTGCGCAGAGCCAAGCTTTATTACCTCAGAAAGCTTTCCGGCAAAGCGGCAAAACTCAAAGAAGCAAAATAAAGCGCTGAAAAAGAGTTTGTCCTGCAAACTCTTTTCGTGCTTTTCGGAGGTCTACTTTGTTCAACATTATATCGGAGATCAATCCCGACATGCTCGCAGGCAGTCTGTCCGTCGTCATCATCCTGACGGTGCTCACCGCTCTCGTCGCGCTCGTCGCGGTATTCCTGATAGGCAAGTATCATGCCGTGCAGAACGATGACACGCTTATGGTCGGCCGCCTCAAGATCGGTTACGTGATCGGCATCGTCGCCGTGGTGGGCGTGGCCGTAAGACTGCTCCTCACGTTCGTAGTAAACGGATATGCGGACAGCTACTCTTCGGCGTACGGCGTGGCCAACGACGTTATCAACGTAAACGAAGGTTTCGAGGGTTTCACCGGCGATCACGTCAACGTTGCTCCGCTCGCGGGGTACATCTACGCGCTGTTCGGCGGTTGGGGCTTGGCGCTCGGCTTCGGCCAGGACGACATCATGATGCAGTTCTTCCTTAAACTGCCTCTCATCCTTGCCGACGTCGTCACGTTCGCGATACTTTACCGCATCGCAAACAAATACGCCAATCGTTACGTGTCGCTTGCGCTCGCGTCGCTGTTCATGCTCAGCCCGATGTTCTTCGTGATGTCGTCCGCGTGGGGAAGCGTGTACTCGCTTCTGCTGCCCGCCGTGCTGCTCACGTTCTACTTCCTGCTCAACAAGAACATCTTCGGCATGACCGTCGCGGTGTGCGCGGCCTGCCTCGTCAGCCCCGATGCGATATTCATCGCGCCCATAGTGGCGATATACCTCGTCTATGCGTTCGTCAAGGCGATCATGCGCATGGTCAAGGTCAAGCCCTCTTTCGACGCGGTGTTCAGAGACGGCACGCTCTACAACGTGTTCTACGTTCCGCTCTGCATAGTGCTGGGCATAGCGGCCATCTATCTTATATCCCTTCCCGCGTATTATCCCGACGGCGTCATCGGCTTCGCGGACGTGTACAGCCAGCTGTTCATCCGTCCCTTCACGTATGCCGACGGCGTGCTGGAATATTTCGCGGCCAACGGCCTGAACATCTTCACGATATTCACGCTCAACTTCACGACGCTGGGTACCAATTTCCCCACGTTGTTCTTCGTCGGGATATTCCTCGTGCTGATCGTCGCGCTGGTGCTCGTCATATTCCTCATGAAGCGCAACCGCGCGAACATCGTCCTGCTCGCGTCCTTCGTCAGCCTGACCGTTGCCGTGTACTTCATCGGCACGGGCGAGTGGGCGACCGCTCCCGCGCTCCTGCTCATGCTGTTCTGCTTCGCGGTCGCTAAGGACAAGCGCATACTCAAAGTGTTCTCGCTCCAGTCCGTGTTCGTGACGCTCAACGCGTTGCTGGTCATGCTGGGCGGCAATCAGATCTCCGGTACCTTCAACGAAGAAGTGTTCCAGATGTCTTCGGACACCATATTCAACACTTTCTCCATACTGCTTTCCGTGCTCAGCGTGCTCACGCACATCTACTACACGGTGGTCGTCATGGACATCACGCTTACCAAGCGCAGAAAGGAATTCCTGACCGAGAGCATGTCTTCCTTCGGCGAAGTCATGCATGGCTGGATAAGAGGCTGAAGGTCAGGGCAAAAGAAAACTGAACGGAGAGGGTAGTGATGCTGGCAAAGATATACAGTTTCGGACTTCAGGGCATTGACGGTTACTCTGTCTCGGTCGAGATCGACATAAATAACGGTCTGCCCGGTACCGAAATAGTCGGCCTGCCCAATACCGCTACAAAAGAATCCAAGGAGCGTGTGCGGAGCGCGCTGAAGAACAGCGGGTTCCGCCTCACGCCCAAGCGCATAACGGTCAACCTCGCGCCTGCGGACACCAAGAAGGAAGGTTCGTATTACGACCTGCCCATCGCGCTCGGCATGCTTTACGCTACCGAACAACTGGCGTCCGACAAGCTGTTCGACACGATCTTCGTGGGCGAGCTGTCGCTGAACGGTGAACTTAACCGACTCAACGGCATACTGCCCATGCTGATCGCTGCGAAAGAGGCGGGCTGGAAGCGCATAGTGATCCCAAAAGCCAACGAAAGAGAAGCGTCATACGTAGATGGAATCTCGGTATTTGCTTTCTCGTCTCTCAGTGAGACGGTCGCATATCTTTCGGGTAAAAGCGAAGCAAAGCCGATTGCCGTCAATGACGTGTACTCGGCTTTTTCGGAACACAGGGCTTGTGAAGATCTGAAATACGTCAAAGGCCAGTATGCCGCGCGACGCGCGCTGGAGATCGCGGCGGCGGGCGGTCACAACATACTCATGATAGGGCCTCCCGGCGGAGGAAAGACCATGCTCGCCAAGTGCCTGCCAGGTATCCTTCCCGACATGACGCCCGAAGAGGCGCTCGAAACGACCAAGCTGCACAGTGTCGCCGGAGTGCTCGGCCCCGATGTGGGGATCGTGACCGAACGGCCCTTCCGTTCTCCGCACCACACAGCGTCCCGCGTCGCGCTCACCGGCGGAGGCGCCGCCGCCCGCCCGGGCGAGATATCGCTCGCTCACAACGGCGTGCTGTTTCTGGACGAGCTGCCCGAATACGATCGCGGCACGCTGGAGATACTGCGTCAGCCGCTCGAGGACGGGAAAGTCGTCGTTTCGAGAGCGGCAAGGACGGTGGAGTATCCCGCGCGATTCATGCTCGTCGCGAGCATGAACCCCTGTCCGTGCGGAAACTACGGATCGGGCGTCGAATGCACGTGCACGCCCGCGCAGATCAACAAATACATGTCACGCATATCGGGACCTCTGCTCGATCGCATAGACATACATATCGAAGTGGGCGGAGTGACTTACGACGACTTGTCGTCGTCGGAGGAGAGCGAATCGTCCGCAGTGGTGCGCGAGCGCGTCAACGCCGCCCGCAAGCGTCAGACGGAGCGTTTCGCGGGAGCGGGGATACACTGCAATGCGCAGATGAACGCCTCTCAGCTTGCGGAATTCTGCAAAGTGGACGCGGCCAGTGAAGCGTTGCTCCGAACGGCGTTCACCCGCCTGGGCATGTCCGCGAGAGCGTATACCCGCATACTCAAAGTCGCCCGCACGATAGCCGACCTGGAAGGCAGCGGATCCATAGAGAAAAAACACCTTGCCGAGGCGATACAGTATCGCAGTCTCGACAGAAGAAAGGCTTTATGACGGACGAACGCAAGGCGCTGTATTGGTTGTCCGCGAGCGGCATGCCCGCGAACAAGCAGAACAAACTGCTGGAGATATTCGGCACGGCCATCGACATCATGGAGGCGTTGCCTTCGGAAAAGATACGGGAGTTCGTGGGCGCACGCGCCTATTCCGCGTTGATGCGGACAAGGGACGAGCGCGTCATCGTCGAAGAATTGCATGCCATCGCCAAACAGGGGATAAGGCTGCTCATACGCGGCTTTCGGGGCTATCCCGTCCGACTGCTGGAAGGGAACGTCGATTCGCCGCCCGTGCTGTACGTCAAAGGCAATGCGGATCTGCTGACCGAACCCGCAGTATGCGTGGTGGGAACGCGCAGATGCACGGACTACGGCAGGCGCGTCGCCAATCAATGGTCGGCGGAGCTTGCGTCGAGGTTCGTCATCGTCAGCGGCCACGCGACGGGCATAGACACCTGCGCGGTGCGGAGCTGTCTGGCGTGCGGCGGCAGCGCCGTCGTGGTGCTCGCTTGCGGCATCGACAGGTTCGATCCGCCCGAATTCATGAAAAGCTGCCCGCCCGGATCGCTGTTGCTTGTAAGCGAGTATCCGTTGGGTACGCACACCGCGAAGTATTCCTATTACGCACGCAACCGACTTCTCAGCGCACTTTCGGACGGTGTCGTCGTGGTGGAAGCCGCGCGATCGAGCGGCGCGCTTATCACCGCCAACTTCGCGGCGCAGCAGAACAGAACGGTCTTTGCCGTACCGGGCGACGTGTTCTCCGACCGCAGCAGCGGGACCAACGAACTGATAAGGAACGGTGCAGTGGCGGCGACGTCCGTCGCGGACATATGCTTCGATCTGGGCGTCATGTACGAGCAGGACGGCGAAAAGGCCGCTATCGACATGACCGACGACGAACGCAGGATATACGAAGTCCTCACGAGCGGTCCGAAACATTTCGACGAGATAGTTTCGGCGGTCGGGATGCCTCCCGAAGCGATCTCGGGACTGCTGTCCGTTATGGAGCTGAAAGGCATAATAGAAAAACTTGCGCAAAATCGTTTTTCAATATTCAAATAGTTTTGATAACCAACGAGGTGAGATTTGAAACTTGTCGTTATAGAGGGTGTGGGTAAAAGACCCGCCATCCAGAAATATCTCGGTTCGGACTATAAAGTGTTCGCCACGATGGGACACGTCCGCGACCTTCCCGCAAAGTCATTGGCGGTGGATGTCGAGCATAACTTCAAGCCCACTTACGTGATAATGCCCGATAAGGAAAAGATAGTGGCCGAGCTCAAGCGCGCCGCGAAGAGTGCGGACGACGTATTGCTCGCTACCGACCCGGACCGCGAGGGCGAAGCCATTTCGTGGCACATAGCCACCATCCTCGGCATACCCGAGGACAAAAAAGCGCGCATTACCTTCAACGAGATATCCAAAAAGGCGATAATGAAGGCGCTCGAAGAGCCGCGCGTAATAGATCAGAACCTGGTGGACGCACAGCAGGCGCGTCGCGTACTGGACAGACTGGTGGGATACAAAGTGTCTCCCGTGCTCTGCACCAAGATACGCAGCAAACTTTCCGCAGGCCGCGTTCAGAGCGTCACTCTTCGACTCGTGACCGAACGCGAGCGCGAGATAATGAATTTCAAACCCGAAGAGTACTGGCCGTTCTTCTCCATACTCGCCGGCAAGGGCGGAGCTAAGCTCAAAGCGGCGCTGGTCACGGGCAAAAAAGGCAAGATCAAACTCGGATCGCGCGCGGAAGTGGACGCCGTCATCGCGGATATAGACGGGTTGCCGTACATCGTCAGCTCCGTCAAGAAAACGGTGGCAAGCTCGCATGCGCCCGCGCCCTTCCGCACCAGCACGATGCAGCAGGACGCCATCAACAAGCTGGGCATGAGCCTTAAACAGGTGTCCATGTCCGCTCAGGCGCTTTACGAGGGCATCGACATCCCGGGTGAGGGCAACGTCGCGCTCATAACCTATATACGTACGGACTCCACCCGAGTCTCTCCCGAGGCGATATCCGCCGCGCGTGAGTTCATAACCCAGACGTACGGCGCGGATTACATTCCCGAAAAGCCCAACATCTACGCGACCAAGGGCAACGTACAGGACGCTCACGAGGCGATACGACCCATCTCTCTGGCACGTACGCCCGAGAGCCTCAAAGACCTGATCAACCGCAATCATTACCGCCTGTACAAGCTCATCTACGAGCGTTTTCTTGCCAGCCAGATGTCTCCCGCGAAATACAATTCGCTCACGGCGGACATCTCTTGCGGCGATTACGGTTTCCGCGTTACGGGCAAGACGCCGCTTTTCGCGGGTTACACCAAGGTATACAACGATAAGGACGAGAAAGACGACGACGAAATGAAAAAGCTTCCCGACCTCAACGAGGGCGAAAAGCTGGATTTCGTGGAATACTTCTTCGAGCAGAAGTTCACCAAGCCGCCCGCGCGCTACACCGAGGCCAGCCTGATAAAGGCCATGGAAGAAAAGGGCATAGGCCGCCCCGCGACCTACCAGCCCACGGTCTCGTTGCTGGAGAACAGGGAATACACGGAGCGAGAGGGAAAGAACATCAAGCCGACCGAGCTCGGGTTCAACGTCGTGGATATGCTCGTCAAATATTTCCCCGAGATAATGGACGTCAAGTTCACCGCCGAGATGGAGACCAAGCTGGACACCATCGAAGAGGGCGGACAGGTCTGGCAGCAGATAGTCGCGGGGTTCTACGAAGGTCTTGAAGACGAGATAAAAAAAGCGATGGGGGACGGATACAAGATGAAAGCGCCGGCACAGCAGACCGATTACAAATGCGACAAATGCGGCTCGCCCATGGTGATACGCGAAGGCAGGTACGGAAAATTCCTCGCTTGCTCTGCGTACCCCAAGTGCAAGAACACCAAGCAACTGGACGAGAACGGCAACATCAAGGTCAAGACGGAAGAGCCGCCCGTGGAGAGCGACGTCATCTGCGAGAAGTGCGGCGCGCGCATGGTCATAAAGGAAAGCCCGCGCGGCAGGTTCCTCGCTTGCCCGAACTATCCGAAGTGCCGCAACACCAAGGAGCTGGAAGAAGTCAAACTTCCCAACTGTCCCGTGTGCGGCAAGCCCATGCGTAAGATAAACTATCACCGCGGAGTGTTCTACGGTTGCAGCGGATATCCCGAGTGCAAGTTCGCGTTGTACGACAAGCCGATAGACGAGAAATGCCCCGAATGCGGCAGTCTGCTCGTGGAGAAACGCAAGAAAGACGGACTGTATCATCGCTGCTCCAACCGCGACTGCAATTACTCTGTCAAGGTCATGGACGCGGACGCGGGCGATAACGCGGGTGAAAACAACGGCCAATGAAACAGGTGACCGTCATAGGCGGAGGGCTGGCGGGCTGTGAGGCCGCGCTCACTCTCGCGGACAGGGGCGTGTCCGTGCGGCTAATCGAGAGCAAACCGCTCCGCCGCAGCGCCGCTCACGCCTCGGACGATATGTGCGAGCTGGTGTGCAGCAATTCGCTCAAAAGCAACGACCCCGCCACCGCGCACGGACTGCTCAAGGCGGAGCTTCGCGTCATGGGGAGCAAAGTGCTTGCCGCCGCGGACGAATGCGCGGTGCCGGCGGGCAGCGCGCTCGCGGTGGACAGAAAGCGTTTTTCCGCGCTCGTGACCGAGCGGGTGCGTGAGGAAAGCAACATAACGATAATAAACGAAACGGCGGAGGACATCCCGGACGGGCTCGTCATCGTCGCGACGGGACCGCTCACGCTCGCGCCTCTGGACGGGCGCATAGCTAAGCTGTTCGGCTCCTTGCATTTCTTCGACGCCGAAGCGCCCATCATATCCGCGGACAGCGTGGACATGAGCAAGGCGTATCACGCGGCACGTTACGGCAAGGGCGACGATACCGATTATCTGAACTGCCCGCTCACGCGTGAGGAATACGACGCCTTTTACGACGCGCTGATAAGCGCCGAACGCGCCGATCTGCACGAGTTCGAAAAGGGCGAGATATTCGAGGGTTGCATGCCCGTGGAAGTCATGGCCGCCCGCGGCCGCGATTCGCTGCGGTTCGGGCCGATGCGCCCCGTCGGGTTGCGCGCTCCCGACGGCACTCGGCCATACGCCGTCTTACAGCTCCGCAAGGAGAACGTGGCGGGCGACATGTATAACCTGGTGGGATTCCAGACCAACCTGAAATTCCCCGAACAAAAGCGCGTTTTCGGGCTGATACCCGCACTGGCGCACGCGGAGTTTCTGCGCTACGGCGTGATGCACCGCAATTCGTTCATAGACGCGCCCAAGGTCCTCGACTCATGTTTTCGCGTCGGGCGCGACGGAAGGATATTCGTCGCAGGGCAATTGAGCGGCGTCGAAGGGTATGTGGAAAGCATATGTTCGGGACACCTCGCGGCGCTCCACGCCGCGGCGGTGCTGAGCGGCAGGGAACCGTTGCCGCCGCCCGATGTCTGTATGTCGGGCGCGCTGTCCGGTTACGTTTCTTCGCCCAACGATGATTTCCAGCCCATGAACGCCAATTTCGGACTTCTTCCGCCTCTGTCCGAGCACGTGCGCGACAAGTCGGAGCGTAAACGCCTGATGTCGCAGAGAGCGCTGGACGCGATAAAAAAATATACGGAGAGTTATATATAATGGAGATCAGAGGTACGACCATCGTTGCCGTAAGAAGAAACGGCAAAACGGCCATCGCGGGAGACGGACAGGTCACCGCGGGCCAGACCACGATAATGAAGAGCAATGCCGTCAAGGTGCGTCGGCTGTATGACGACAAGGTCGTCGTGGGGTTCGCGGGTTCCGTGGCGGATGCTTTCACGCTCTGCGAGCGTTTCGAAGAGATGCTCCAGAAGTTCTCGGGCAACCTCATGCGCAGCGCCGTCGAGCTGGCTCAGCTGTGGCGCAGCGATAAAGTCATGCACAAGCTGGAGGCCATGATGATCGTCGCCGACGCCGAAGAGATGTATCTCGTGGACGGCGCGGGCAACGTTATCGAGCCGGAATTGGGCATATGCGCGATTGGCAGCGGCGGCAACTACGCTCTCGCGGCGGCGCGCGCTCTCGCAAAAAAGACCAAGCTGTCCGCCAAGGAGATAGCCACGGAGAGCATCAAGATAGCCGGAGAGATATGCATATTCACCAACGGGCATATCACGGTAGAGGAGGTATGACGCATGAGCATGTCACCCAAACAGATAGTCGCCGAGCTTGACAGATACATCATAGGCCAGGCGGACGCAAAGCGCGCCGTCGCCATCGCTCTGCGCAACAGATACCGTCGAAGCAAGCTCCCCGAAGAGATCAGACAGGAGATCACTCCCAAGAACATCATAATGAAGGGTCCCACGGGCGTGGGCAAAACGGAGATCGCCCGCAGGCTCGCAAAGCTCGTCAAGGCGCCGTTCATCAAGGTGGAAGCGACCAAGTTCACCGAGGTGGGCTACGTCGGCAGAGACGTTGAGTCCATGATACGCGACCTCGTCGAGACCGCGGTACATCTGGTCAAAGAGGAGAAGATGGCCGAGGTCGCCACGGTGTCGAGAGAAGAGGCCGAAAAACGCATACTCGACATACTCGTTGCGGACAGGAAACGCAAGAACGCGGACGGCTCCGCCGCCGTGATGCGCGAAACGCTGCTCCGCTCGCTGCGTGAGGGCAGAGAGGACGACACGCTCATCGAGATGGAGATAACCGAGGCGCAGAAGCCGCTCGACCTTCCCGGAGGCATGGGTATAGAACTCAACCTCGGCGAGATGCTGGGCAACCTCATGCCCAAGCGCAAAAAGACGCGCAGCGTCACCGTCAAAGAGGCGATGCAATACCTCATCGTGGAGGAGAGCGAAAAGCGTCTGGACATGGACGCGGTGAATTCCGAGGCGCTTCGCCGCGCCGAGCAGGAAGGCATCATCTTCATAGACGAGATAGACAAGATAACCGCCAGGGGCGGGAACGCGTCGGGCGCGGACGTATCCCGCGAGGGCGTGCAGCGCGATATACTTCCCATTGTGGAAGGTTCCACCGTGCAGACCAAGTACGGCAGCATAAAGACGGACTTCATCCTCTTTATCGCTTCGGGCGCGTTCATGCTCGCGAAAGTGGAGGACCTTATCCCCGAACTTCAGGGTCGTTTCCCCATAAGAGTGGAGCTCGGCAGTCTGACTTACGACGACTTCGTAAAGATCCTCACGCTGCCCGAGAACGCGATCACCAAGCAGTACGCTGAACTGCTCAAAGTGGATAACGTGGACCTGACGTTCACGGAGGACGCCATACACGAAATGGCTCGCATCACCGTTGCGGAGAACGAAACGATGGAGGACATCGGCGCGCGTCGTCTGCACACCGTCATGGAGAGCCTTCTGGACGACGTGTCGTTCAACGCAAGCGGAGATCATCCCATGGTGCAAGTGAAGATAGACAAGGACTACGTGCTCGAACACCTCAGCAAAGAGGTAAAAAGCCTCAATCTTAAGAAGTATATCATCTGACATAGTACGAAAAAATGATCAACATACCCAAAGGAACAAAAGACGTGCTCCCCGGAGAGAGCGTCAAATGGCATTACACGGAGGATACGCTGCGCGGACTGGCCGCGCTGTATAACGCGCACGAGATACGCACTCCCGTATTCGAACACACCGAACTGTTCGTGCGGTCCATAGGCGACGGCACGGACGTCGTGTCCAAAGAGATGTACACGTTCGAGGACAAGGGCGGGCGTTCCATCACGCTCAAGCCCGAAGGCACCGCGCCCGTGGCGCGCAGCTTCGTGGAAAACTCGCTCGATTCGATGTCGCTGCCTCTCAAGATGTATTACATCATTCCTGCGTTCAGATACGAGCGTCCGCAGGCGGGACGGTTGCGCGAGTTCCACCAGTTCGGCCTGGAAGTATACGGCGCTACCAGCCCGTACCTGGATCTTGAGTGCATATCATTCGCGTACGAGGCGCTCATCAAACTGGGGCTCAAAGGAGTGAGATTGCATCTCAATTCCATAGGCTGCCCCGAGTGCCGCAATGATTACGTGGTCGCGCTCAAAAAGTATTTCGCGGATAAGCTGGACGTCATGTGCGACACCTGCAAGGAGCGGTACGAGCGCAACCCGCTCAGACTGCTCGACTGCAAGTCGCCCGTGTGCCGTTCGGTGGCGGCGGGCGCGCCCAAGATAACCGAGCACCTCTGCGCCGATTGCCGCGCTCACCACGAAAAACTGTGCGCGCTGCTCGACGCGAGCGGGATACCTTACGAAGTGGACGAAGGCATCGTGCGCGGCCTTGATTACTATACCCGCACAGTGTTCGAGTTCGTCACGGACGAACTGGGCGCGCAGGGAACGGTATGCGGCGGCGGTCGGTACGATAACCTCGTCGCGTCCATAGGCGGCAAGCCCACAGGCTGCGTGGGGTTCGCAATGGGGCTGGAGCGTCTTATAATGCTCATGGAAAAACAGGGCGTCGATTTCGGCGAGGAGCGCGTCACCGCGTTCGTCATGAGCCAGACGACGGAATATGCGGACAAGTGCATGGAGATAGTCGCGGAGCTGCGTAAGAACGGCATTTCCGCCGACACCGAAATGACGGGACGCAGTCTTAAAGCGCAGTTCAAATATGCAGACAAGATCCGTGCGAAATACGGTATCGTCATAGGCGGTAACGAGATCGAAACGGGCAAAATAAAGATAAAAGATCTATCCGACGGAACGGAAGAAGAGTGCGACATCCGCGACATCGCGGCGCGCTTGAAGGAGAAGAAATAATGGCAGAACTTATGAGCGGTATGAAGAGGACTTCGTATTGCACCGACATCACCGATAAGATGCTCGGGAAGGAAGTCACGGTGACCGGCTGGACGGACAGCTGGCGTAACCACGGCGGACTTATATTCGTCGATCTTCGTGACAGGAGCGGTATAATCCAGGTCGTGTTCGACCTGTCCGAGATAGGCGAGGAAGGTTTCGCCAAGGCGGAGAGCATCCGCACCGAGTACGTGCTCGCCGTGCGCGGCGTGCCTCGCAAGCGCGACGCCGACAGAGTGAACCCTCGTCTGAAAACGGGCGCCATCGAGGTGCTCGCGAAAGAGCTTCGCATACTTTCCGAAGCAGAAACGCCTCCTTTCCGTATCGATGAAGCGGCGTCCGTCAACGACGCTACCCGTCTTAAATACAGATACCTCGAACTGCGCACGCCCAGGCTCCAGGAGATCCTCACCCTGCGCAGCAAGGTCTGCCATTCGGCGCGCAACTACATGGACGAGAACGGTTTCCTCGAGATCGAAACGCCCTTCCTGTGCCGTTCCACGCCCGAAGGCGCGCGCGACTATCTCGTGCCTTCCCGCGTGCACAAAGGCGAGTTTTACGCGCTCCCGCAGTCGCCGCAGCTCTATAAGCAGATACTCATGATAAGCGGCATGGACAGGTACTATCAGGTCGCGAAATGCTTCCGCGACGAGGACCTGCGCGCCGACCGTCAGCCCGAGTTCACGCAGATAGACATGGAAATGTCCTTCGTGTCCGATCAGGAGGACGTGATGGGTATCGCCGAGGGTATGATGCGCCGCGTGTTCAAGGAGACGAAGGGCATAGAGCTTCCCGCCAAGATACGCCGCATGACGTACAAGGAGGCCATGGAGCGCTTCGGTTCGGACAAGCCGGACACGCGTTTCGGGCTCGAGTTGGTCGACATCTCCGACCTCGTCAAGGGTTGTGGGTTCCAGGTATTCTCAGGCGCCATCGAAAGAGGCGGCAGCGTGCGCATGATAAACGCGAAGGGCTTCTACAAGGGCGGCGATCAGGCCATCCTTTCCAGAAAGGACGTGGACGCGCTCCTTCCGTTCGTCAAGGCGTATAAGGCCAAGGGCCTCGCGTGGATAGCCGTGAAGGAAGACGGTCTGCAGTCGCCCATAATCAAGTTCCTGGGCGACGAGCTCACGCACAAGATCATCGAGCGCGCAAACGCGGAAGTGGGCGATATCATATTCTTCGGTGCGGATACCGACGAGATCGTGTTCGCGTCGCTGGGCGCGCTCCGTCTCAAGCTCGCGCGCATAGGCAAGCTCATCCCCGAGAACACTTACGACTTCCTGTGGGTGACCGAGTTCCCGATGTTCCACTACGACGAGGAAGAAAAGCGTTTCGTCGCGGAGCATCATCCGTTCACCATGCCCATGGAAGAGGACCTGCCTTTGCTGGATACCGATCCCACCAAAGTGCGTTCCCAGGCTTATGACTTCGTCATCAACGGCTACGAGGCGGGCGGCGGCAGCGTCCGTATCCACTCCCAGGAGATACAGAACAAGATCTTCGGTCTGCTGGGATTCTCGGACGAACAGATCAAGGAGAAGTTCGGATTCTTCGTTACCGCGCTCAAATACGGCACGCCTCCTCACGGCGGTCTTGCCTTCGGTCTCGACAGACTGGTCATGCTGCTGTCGGGTACCGAGGACATAAAAGACGTTATCGCGTTCCCCAAAGTGCAGAACGCGTCCGACCTCATGAGCGAATCGCCTTCGCCTGTGGAGGACAAGCAGCTTAAGGAACTTGCCCTCAAGATCGACGTAATGCCCGAGAAAAAATAAACCAAGGAGAAATAAGATGGACTTCAAACTCATTCAACGCGACGATCCCGAAGTGGCGGCTTCCATGCTCCGTGAGCTGAAGCGTCAGCAGGGGAATATCGAGCTGATCGCAAGCGAGAACTTCGTTTCCGAAACGGTCATGGAAGCGGTAGGCTCGCACCTCACCAACAAGTATGCCGAGGGCTATCCCGGAAAGCGTTATTACGGCGGTTGCCAGTTCGTGGACGAGGTGGAGACGCTCGCCATCGAGCGCGCAAAGAAACTGTTCGGCTGCGCTTACGCCAACGTCCAGCCTCACAGCGGCGCCAACGCCAATCACGCGGCGTTCTTCGCGCTCCTCGAAACGGGCGACACCTACATGGGCATGAGCCTGGCTTGCGGCGGACACCTTACGCACGGCAGCCCCGTGAATTACAGCGGCAAGCAGTATCACGTCGTGCCTTACGGTCTCGATCCCGTGACCGAGACCATCGATTACGACGAGGTCGAGCGTCTCGCTCTCGAGTGCAAGCCCAAGCTCATACTCGCGGGCGCGAGCGCGTACCCCCGCGTCATCGACTTCAAGAGGTTCCGTGAGATATGCGACAAAGTGGGCGCGTATTTCATGGTGGATATCGCGCACATCGCGGGTCTGGTCGTCGCGGGCGAGCATCCTTCGCCTTTCCCGTACGCGCACGTCGTCACCACCACCACGCACAAAACGCTGCGCGGTCCTCGCGGCGGCATGATCCTTACCAACGACGAAGAGCTCGCCAAGAAGATAGACAAGGCCATTTTCCCCGGTACGCAGGGCGGTCCGCTCATGCACGTCATCGCGGGTAAGGCGGTCGCTTTCAAGGAAGCGCTGTCCGACGACTTCAAGGAATACCAGAAACAGGTCGTCAAGAACGCGGCTGCGATGGCCGACGAGTTCCGCAAACAGGATATCGACATGGTGTCCGGCGGTACGGATAACCACCTGATGCTCATCAAGCTCGTCAAGAACAACATGACGGGCAAGGAGCTGGAAAAACTGCTGGACGAGTGCCACATCACCGTCAACAAGAACGCCATTCCCAACGATCCGCAGAAGCCGTTCGTTACGAGCGGTATCCGCGTGGGCGTTCCCGCAGCGACCAGCCGCGGAATGAAAGAGCCCGAGATGCGCAAGATAGCACAGCTCATAAGCAAGGTCATAAAGGAGCGTGAGGCGGCGCTCGAGTACGTCACCGCAGAAGTCGCCAAGCTTTGCGAAAAGTTCCCGCTTTATCCCGATCTCGGCTGAACAAAACATTGATACCGTATGATATGAAAACAGCCCCTTGCCGTACAGGCAGGGGGCTGTCACATTTTATTTTATTATGTCGGGTCTTAATCAAGTCGCTTCACGAGGCAGACCGCAATGCTTCCGAATGATCGCACTTACGTCCTTCGACTGAAGGATGCTTGACGTTGTGTCGATCCACGCTTTACGGTCAGTCGTCACGTCTGCCGTGTCCGCGGTCGTCATCGTCGTCATCATCGTCATCATCATCGTCGTCGTCATCGTCGAATCTGTTGTGGTCGGAAGACGTCCCGTCTTCGAACTGATAGCGATACGCACCGTTTTCGATGTAGACGGAGAAGCGGACGTTCTCGCCGTCCAGCGTGCCGCGAACGCGGATATAACGACGGGAGTTTTGCGTTTCGTCGGTGAAATACAGTTCGTCCACCGCGCCCGTTCTGCGATTGTCCACGCGCACGTACAGCTCCAACTCGGATCCGTCCGATTCGTTCTCGCTCTCGTAACTCACGGAAGTGCGTTCGACCAGTCCGCCGCTTTCATAAGTGGAGTACACGTATTCCACGCTGACTTCGTTCTCGTCCGATTCGCTTTCCGCTTCGTATTCCTGTTCGACTTTTATATACGAGCGTTTGTCGTTGGACGTATAAGCGGTGAAGAACAGTTCGGATTCCGAACCGTCCGACTCCGATTCCGTTTCGTATTTTCCTTCGACGGGGTATTGTTCACCCTCTATGACGAGTATACCTGAGATGGCGTAGTTCTCTTCCGTTTCGTCGCCATCCGTTTCACCGTGCAGGAACTCCTTGTCATAATAAAGTTCATACGAGATAGAATCGCCCAGGAGATCGGAATAAGAAACCTTCATGCCGTACTCATAACCCGAAACGGGGGATATGGGCGTCTCGGTGATGTTGCCGTCCGAGAGCAGGCTCTCGACAAGCGCGAGGTATTTGTTGACGTCTTCTATCTGCGCGTCGACGTCGGAGCTTTGAGCCATGCCGGCCGACGGCGTCACTATCCCGGACGAAGCGGCCACTTCGCCGGTCGAAGAGGCGAGTATCGTGCCGACGGACATTGCGCCGTAGGCGTAGAATTCGTCCGCGGTCGTGATCGTCTTGAATTTGTCGGTGATGGGGTTACGTACGGGATCGCCGGTCATGCGGCCGAGGATGAGCGGCAGCGTTATGCCGAGCACGATCGCCACGACCAGAACGCCCGCTATCGCAGCTATCAACGCTTTCTTTTTGGCGGAAACTCCGCCCGTGCCGCCGTGCGCGTACGCCACGCTCGTCATGCGTTCGCGCTCCAGCCCGAGTTCGTTGACTATGTTCGCCTTTACTTCGTCGGAAGGCAGGATCTTTTTGCCTTCCGTTTTAAGCATCTTTTTAATGTCTTTCACGATCCCACCTCCTTGGTCAATTCCTGTTTGAGTTTCTTGAGCGCTTCGTTGTTCTTCCACGTTACCGTTCCGATCGGTATCCCCAGCATCTCGGCGACCTCGCGACGCTTGTATCCCGCCACCTGGCAGAGCATCACGATCTCGTATTCGTCTTCTTTGAGCACGCGTGACGCGATATCGAATATGTAGGGTATGCTCGGATCGGTCGTCCCGTATTTGTATGGCTCCGATTCCATGTCGGCGGACATTTCGCGCGAATACTTGCGCAGGTGATTGAGCGCGAGGTTGCGCGCTATCGAACATATCCACGCGACGAAATTAGTGCCCGGCCGATAAAGATGAATGGAACGTATCGCTTTGATGTACGTTTCCTGCATCACGTCTTCGGCCGCCATCTTTTCGTGTACTATATACAGTGCGGCGAAATATACCGAACGATTGGTCTGCTCGTATATCTGATCGAACGCGCTGCCGTCTCCGTCTTTTAGTGCGGATACTTTTTTCTCAAGTTTGCCCAGCATCTGTATCCATCCGTATATATAACAACTGCGACCTTCCGTTTTGTTGGAAGTTCGTGAAAATTTATATATTTATTTTATCAACATAGTGCGCGATTGTCAATCGACGCGTTTCTCGCATCGTCAAAAAAAATTTTTTCGGAATTTTTATTTTTTTCCAACAATCTCTCTTTTTGCCGTGTTTTGATAGTGTAAGACACGCAGGGCAGACCTGCAATGACACGGAGGTAACGAAAATGACTAAGAAAAAGAATAGAATGGCAAAAAGGATAATGCTTATCACCGTTATGGTAGCAGCCATCGTTGCCGCATGCTGTTTCACGGCCTGCACGTTCAACGGCGGTAACGAGAACGGAAAGTTCGGCAACCTTACCGCAACGGAATCCGCTTACGGCTTCGGCGCGGCGTCGGCCGGCATGCTGATATCTTCCTTCGACGGAACGGACATCGTCACGGGTGACGTAGCTCCCGACGCAGGCGAGACTCCTTCTACGGGCGAGACTCCTTCTACGGGCGAGACTCCCTCGACCGGTGAGACTCCTTCCACCGGCAATGAAGGGGATATAACGATACTGGACGAATACATGGTACTCGTGGACAGTCTGCTTTCGGACGGAGCATTCTCCTCGGTGACCGAGGCGTCCGACAGAGCCGAATATGAGCAGAAGATGACGGTGACCTATACGGACATATCGGGCAACCGAAACGGATACGTCATGTATTATTCTTCCGTTGCCGCGGGTGTCGGCGATACCGACAGGGATCGCGATCGTGACCGCGACAGAGATCGTGACGATTGGGACGACGACCGTTGGGACGACGATGACCGCTGGGGCGATGACGATCGCGAAAATGAATGGACTTCGCGCATAGAAGGTGTTATGATCGTGGACGGCAACGAGTATGACGTATCCGGCAGGATGAGCACTGAGGATTCGTGGGACGAGTCCGAGAGCGAAACGGAGTTCAGCGTGAAACTGAGCGAAAGCAGATACATGCTCGTCGAGCAGAGCAGCCAGACGGAAAGCGAGCGCGACGAAAATTCCGCCGAGTATGAATTCGTGTATTCCATATATGACGGCGGCGTACTCGTGGAGCGCAGCACGCTGTCCTACGAAAGCGATACCGAGGATCGTGAAGGCACCGAGACCGAGATCGAAATGGTCGCATACAAGAACGGGGTGACTACCGTGTTCCTTATGGATCGCGAGCAGTACAACGGACGCGAAACGATACGCATCCGCGCGGGCGAGGGCAGAAATATCCGTACCTACTACGTGCGCATGGTGGATGACGGGAACGGCGGAGTCGATTACGTCATAGAAGAGGTCATCGGCAATTACAGATAACATTGATAACGATCGGGGATAACGATCGGGCGGGAGAGCGAAACGGCTCTCCCGCTTTTGTCTTGACACTTTTGTTTGGAAATGGTATCATACAGTCGATGAGAACGTCGGATAAAAAAGTATACTTGGACTATGCGGCCACCACGCCAGTGGATAAACACGTGTTCGGCGCCATGCGCCCGTATTTTTGCGATACGTTCGGAAACGCCGATTCCGTCCACTCTTTCGGAAGGGAGGCCGCCGTCGCGGTGGACGATGCCCGTAGGCGCATAGCAGCGCTAATGGGCGCGACGCGCACGGAGATATATTTCACGTCGGGCGGAACGGAGGCGGACAACTGGGCCGTAAAGGGCGGTGCGCTCGCCGCGTCCGCCGTCGGCAGAAAAAAGATCGTCATATCCGCGATCGAGCATCCGGCTGTGACGGAGTCCGCCATGTTCATGCGTAAGCTCGGTTTCGAGGTGGTACGCGTACCTGTGGATAGCGAAGGCCGTGTGCGTCCCGAGGATGTCGGGAAGGTCGTGGACGGCGGCACTGCGATAGTGAGCGTGATGCTCGCCAACAATGAGGTGGGAACGGTCCAGCCCGCCGCGGAGATAGCAAAGATAGCACACGACGCCGGTGCGTTATTCCATACGGACGCGGTCCAGGCCGCGGGAGGTATGCGCCTGGACGTCAAGGCCCTGGGCGCAGACATGATGACGATATCGTCGCATAAGTTCTACGGCCCCAAGGGCTGCGGAGCGCTTTACGTAAAAAAGGGAATAACCATTGAACCTCTCATATCGGGCGGACATCAGGAACGCGGAGCGCGGGGCGGCACCACCAACGTTGCCGCCGTGGTCGGAATGGCGGAAGCGCTTGCGCTTGCTTATGAGCGTCTGGACGAGGACCGCGCGCGCGTATCGAGCTTGCGCGACGAGTTCGTTGAACGATTGCTGGCAAAAGTTTCTAACGCACGCGTGAACGGCGGCGGCGAAATGCTGCCCGGTCACGCCAACATAATGCTTCCCGGCGTGGACGGCAGGGCATTGCTGCCTCTGCTCGACATGGCGGGCGTGGCGTGTTCGCTCGGATCGGCCTGCTCTTCGGGCTCGGTGGACCCGTCGCCCGTGTTGCTCGCCATGGGATTGCGTGAGGCTGACGCACGCAGTTCCGTGCGTTTTTCGCTGGGAAGGTACACTACCGCAGATGATGTGGCGTATGCCGCCGACGCGGTCGCGGCTGCGTGGCGGAAATTGTCGAAAAATTGAAAACGTATGCTCTGCCACGCATAATACCGCGCCGAGCCGCGAAAAATAGTTGCGGAGGTGCATATGAAAGATCTTATCATAGGACTGGCCGCCGGCGTCGTTGCCGGAGCGCTGCTCATCAAAAACTGCAAACCCTGTTCGCAGCTCGTGGACGAAGTGACCGGGATGGTGGAGTCCAGAATGAAACAGATGAGTAAGGGCAAGGGCGAGAGCCGCTCCGACTGCGAATGCGGCAGCGATTGCAGCTGCGGCGGCTGATGCCGAAAAGGACCGATCGCGATTGTGCGGTCGGTCTTTTTCAAAAGCGCATTTTTTGTGCGCTCAACGGTTTACAATCTCATACTTTTATGATATAATCGCACTATGAAGATGCTCGGTATCGATTACGGCGACAGATACGTGGGGTTCGCGGGTTGCGACAGCGAGGAGATACTCGCATATCCGCTGTGCGCCGTCAAAGTGAAGAGCATGCGCGAGGCGGTGGACGCCGCGGCCGACATGGCGATTAAGGAGAGCGCGGAGGCGATAGTCATCGGCTTGCCGTTGCTGCCGGACGGAACGGAAGGCGACAGGGCGTCGAAAACGCGCGCGTTCGGCAGAGTGGTCGGAAAGGTGACCGGTCTGCCCGTGGACTTTGCCGACGAGCGGCTCACGACCGTTCAGGCGGAAGACCTGCTCGCGCTCGGCGGCGTCAAAAAACGCGACATGAAAAAGTACACGGACAAGCTGTCCGCGCAGATCATATTGAATGACTATATAGTGGCGCGCAAGCGTCAGAGGAGTTAATATTATGGCAGACGAAAAAGTGCAGCTTATCGACGACGATGAGATCATCACTCTTTACGACGATGAAGACAATCCCATGGATTTCTATGAAGTCGCCGTCGTGGAATACGGGGACGAGCTTTACGCTCTGCTCCAGCCCGCCGAGGAGATAGAAGGCATTGCCGACGACGAGGTGGTCATATTCAGGATCGACGAAACGGAAGGCGAGGAGGACGACTTCTTCTATCCAGTCGAAGACGAGGCGGTTCAGGAAGCGGTGTTCGAAGAGTATCTCCGCGCGACGTCGGACGGAACGGAATGCGACGGCGCGTGCGAGGGTTGCGCATCCGCGGAGGATTGCGATTCCAAGGAATGAGCGCCGTGAAAAATCGGTAACTACATTAAATTAATGCCGAAAATCGATTGATTTTCGGCATTGTTTGTGCTATAATTCTAACGTTTGGATAATACACACCCGCCGACTGCCCGAACTGTGGAGCGACAACGCTTCCCGCAGGGCAAAGACCAAAGCCGACGGGGAGGATCAACAGGAGGACAAAAAAATGGCAAACGTTGTTTCTATGAAACAGCTGCTCGAGGCCGGCGTGCATTTCGGTCACGCGACCAGAAAGTGGAACCCCAAGATGAAGAAGTACATCTACACGGCGAGAAATGATATCTATATCATCAACCTTGAAAAGACCGTGGGCCTCATCGACGAAGCGTACAACTTCATCAAGAGCGTGGTGGACAGCGGCAAGTCCGTGCTTTTCGTAGGCACCAAGAAGCAGGCTCAGGAAGCCATCGCGACCGAGGCTCAGCGTTGCGGCATGTACTACATCACGACCCGTTGGCTGGGCGGCACGCTCACCAACTTCTCGACCATCCGCTCCAGGATCGACAGACTCAACAGGCTCAACCAGATGGAAGCCATGAACGAGTTCTCGCTCCTTCCCAAGAAGGAAGTCATCCAGCTCACGCAGGAGCGCGACAAGCTCGAGACCAACCTGGGCGGCATCAAGGAAATGCGTACTCTTCCCGGCGCGCTTTTCGTGGTCGATCCCAAGAAGGAGCACCTCGCGGTCGCCGAAGCCCGCAGACTCCATATCCCCATCGTGGGCATCGTCGATACCAACTGCGATCCCGATGAGGTCGACTATGTCATCCCCGGCAACGACGACGCCATCCGCGCGATAAAGCTCATCGCGGGCGCCATGGCGGACGCCGTCATCGAAGCCAAGGAAGGCGAGGAAGCTCTTGTCGCGAAGAAGGAAGCGGAGACGGAAAACACCGCTTCGGCAGAGGAGACCGCTCCCGCTGCCGCTGAATGATAAAATAATTCGGAGGACGAAACATGAATTTCACCGCAAAGGACGTCGCCGAGCTTCGTGAGATAACCGGAGCGGGTATGATGGACTGCAAAAAGGCGCTCACTCATACCGACGGCGATAAGGATAAAGCAATCGAATACCTCAGAGAGATAGGTGTCAACATCGCGGCCAAGAAAGCCGGCCGTATCGCGAGCGAAGGTCTCATCGGCGGATACACCGACGGCACGACGGGCGCTCTCGCGGAGCTCAACTGCGAGACCGACTTCGTCGCCAATACCGCAGGTTTCCGCGCTCTGGTCACCAAGGTCGCCGAGGGCGTCGCGAAGAACGCACCCGCGGACGTCGACGCGCTGCTTGAGATGAAGATAGACGGCAGCACCGTCACCGAGATGATGAACGCCGAGACCGCCAAGTGCGGAGAGAAGATAACCGCCCGCAGATTCGAGAGATTCTCCGTCGCCGAAGGCGTGGAAGAGATATATCTCCATAACGGCGGCAAGATAGGCGTCATGCTGGAAGTCGAGACGGATAAGCCCGCCACGGCCGAGATCAAGGAGATGGCTCACGACATCGCGATGCACATCGCCGCGTTCTCTCCTTCGTACGTCAACGATTCCGAAGTCCCCGCCGATTACATCGCCAAGGAGAAGTCCATACTTCTCGCGCAGGCCAAGAACGATCCCAAGAACGCCAACAAGCCTGACGCCATCCTCGAGAAGATGCTTGCGGGCAGACTTCAGAAGAGCCTGAAGGAGATCTGCCTCGTGGATCAGCCTTTTGCGAAGGACTCTTCCATCACCGTCGAGCAGCTGGTCGCCAACGTTTCCAAGGCCACGGGCGTCAAGATCAAGCTCAACAAGTTCGTTCGTCTCGTCATGGGCGAAGGCCTTGAAAAGAAGACTGACAACCTCGCCGAGGAAGTCGCCAAGATGTCGGGAAAATAAAATCTTAAAAAGGAACGCTTCGGTGTTCCTTTTTCTTAAAAATCATAAAACGGAGCAATCATAATGTATAAAAGGATCCTTCTCAAAATAAGCGGCGAGGCGCTTGCCGGCGCCAACGGAACGGGCATCGATCCCGCCATGGTGGAACACGTCGTCTCTCAGATCGTGGAATTGCATAACAACGGCGTGGAAGTGGCCGTCGTCATGGGCGGCGGTAACTTCTGGAGAGGGCGCCAGGGCATCAACATGGACCGCGTGACTGCCGACCACATGGGCATGCTCGCGACCATAATGAACGGGCTTGCGCTCCAGGACGCGATCGAGAAAAAGGGCGTGCAGACGCGCCTTCAGACCGCGTTGTCCATACCTGCCGTGGCTGAGCCGTTCCTGCTCAGAAAGGCGCTCCGTCATTTCGAGATGGGACGCATAGTGCTCTTCGCCTGCGGTACGGGCAACCCTTATTTCTCCACGGACACGGGCGCCGCGCTCCGCGCTGCGGAGATAAACGCCAACGTCCTGCTCATGGCGAAGAACGTGGACGGCGTTTACGACCGCGACCCCAAGAAAGATCCCAATGCGAAAAAGTTCGACAATCTGTCGTATCTCGACGTCATCAACCTGCGTCTTGCGCATATGGACACCACGGCCATCACGACCTGCATGGAAAACAACATACCCATCATAACTTTCGCGCTCGACGAGCCGGACAGCATCGTGAAAGCCGCCATGGGCGAAAAAATCGGGACTTATATCGGTTAAAAGGTTGTATGTGCGACCATTTTATGGTATAATACCGATATCACAGGAGGAAACATGTTACCTGAACTCGAAGAGGAACTTCTCAACCTTGAAGAAAAGCTGGAAAAGGCGGTCTCGCATCTTTCCGGCGAATACGTCACCGTGCGCGCCGGCAGAGCCAACCCCCGCGTGCTCGATAATATAGTGGTGGATTACTACGGTTCGCCCACGCCGCTCAAGCAGATGGCGAACATAACCGTGCCCGAGCCCCGCATGCTCGTCATCAATCTTTTCGACCGCAGCGCGGCGAAAGAGACCGTCAAGGCGATCGCCGCGTCCGATATCGGCATCAACCCCACGGACGACGGCAAGGTCATCCGCATGGTCTTCCCGCAGCTGACCGAGGAACGCCGCAAGGACCTTGTGAAGCAGGTCAAAAAGATGGCGGAGGACAGCAAAGTCGTTCTGCGTAACGAGCGCCGCGACGCGCTCGACAGGGCAAAGAAGCTCAAAAAGGACCTCAATTTCTCGGAGGACGAACTGTCTTCGTTCGAGAAAGAGGTGCAGAAGACCGTCGACAAATACATCGCTACGGTGGACGATATCGCAAAGGATAAGGAAAAAGAGATCCTTGAGATCTGATCTTCCGCGGCATATCGCCATAATAATGGACGGCAACGGGAGGTGGGCGAAAAAGCGCCTGCTTCCGCGTAAGCTGGGCCACAGAGAGGGAGTAAAGATCATAGACCGCATTGCGGACGCCGTTTTTGCGCGCGGCGTGGAAGTGCTTACGCTGTTCGCGTTCTCCACGGAGAACTGGAACAGGCCTCGGGAAGAGGTGGACGGACTGCTCGGTCTGTTCAAAAAGTACATCCGCAAGAAAACGCCCGAAATGGTCCGAAAAAACATCCGTTTGCTCATACTGGGCGACAGTACCGTCTTTGACGACGAGATAAGATCGCTCATCGCGGAAGCGTATGAGAAAACGGGGAACAACACCGCTGGGACGCTCTGCATCTGCTTCAATTACGGTGGGCGGGCGGACATAGTCGCGGCGGCCAACAAACTCATCGGGAAAGGCGAGCCGGTGACCGAGAGCTCGTTCTCCGACGCGCTGTCCACGGGAGGTCTGCCCGATCCGGACATCGTCCTGAGAACGGGTGGGGAACATCGCATAAGCAATTTTCTGCTGTATCAGATGGCTTACTCCGAGATATACTTTTCTCCTACTTTATGGCCCGACTTCACGGAGGAGGAGCTGGACGCTCTGCTCGCTGATTACGCTCGAACGGACAGACGATACGGCAGTGTGGAAAAACAATGAAAAACAGAGTAATTTTCGGGGTCGTGCTCCTCGTTATATTCGCGGCGATGCTTTTCGTTTCGCAATACGTGGTGGACGAAGTCTATGATCTATTTGTAATACTGCTGATGCTGGGCGCGGCGTATGAGATGTCGCAGGCGATCGGGAACAAGTACAAACGACCGATGTTTCCGCTTCTTGTGGTGCTCATACTCGTGGGCTACGCGGCGTTCAAGATCGTGCATACGTTCAACGAATATATGTACGGCGGCGGTTTCGGCGGCATAACGGCGTTTTTCGTCGTGCTCATCATCATGTTCATAGTGTGCTTCATCGTCAATATGGCGAGCGCTAAGCACAGTTTCGAGAACGTCATCAGCACGTTCATCTGCATGATCTATCCCATAGGCATCATGGTCTATTTCCTCGGGCTCAATTATTTCCCCGGGGCGACGGAAGGCCTGGCGTTCACGGATTGGGTGTACGATCCCAACGCGACGGGTGAGTTCATGCCGAATTACAGAGCGGTCGCGATAGCGATGACTTTCGCTTGCGCGTCCGGTTCGGATATATTCGCGTTGCTCGTCGGCAAGCTCGTCGGCGGACCCAAGCTCGCTCCCGCTATAAGCCCGAAAAAGACCATATCGGGCGCGATCGGGGGACTGTTCGGCGGCGTGTTCGGCGCAGGCGTCGTGCTGGGACTGTCGTTCACGGGCGTGTTCGGTCTTACCTGGCTCAATGAGCAGATAGGCATAACGATTGCGCTCTATCTGACGCTCGGCCTTGCCATAGCGCTCGCCACTGAGGTGGGCGACCTCATGGCGTCCTATATCAAGCGGTTTTGCGGCATTAAGGACTACGGCACGCTCATACCCGGGCACGGAGGCGTGCTCGACCGCATCGACGGTACCATGATCGCCGCGATGGTGACGTATCTGTTCATCACCATCGTAATATATTGCAGCTGAAACGGAGCGCTTTCAACATGAAAAAAATTGCTGTTTTCGGCAGTACGGGAAGCATCGGCGTACAAACATTGAATGTTGTGCGCCGATTTCCGCAAGTATACCGTATCGTTGCGCTGACGGCGGGAAACAACGCCCGTCTGCTCGCGGAGCAGGCGGCCGAGTTCAGACCGGACATCGTCGCTGCGCGCAAGCCGCTCGAATTGCCCGATGGCACGCGCGGCGTGTTCGGCGAGGATGCCGCGGCAAAGCTCGCGGCGGACTGCGACGCGGACATATACGTAATGGCGATATCGGGATTGGCCGCGCTGCCCCCGCTAATGTCTTTGATCGGCAAGGGCAAGCGCGTCGCGCTCGCCAACAAAGAGGCTATAGTATGCGCGGGCGCGTCCGTCATGGACGCGGCGGCGCGCGCGGGCACGGAGATAATACCCGTGGACAGCGAGCACTCGGCTGTCTTTCAGTGTCTTGCGGCGTGCGGAAAGGATAACGCCTCGCGCATCATACTGACTGCGAGCGGCGGTCCGTTCTATTCGGATGCGTCCGTCGATCTGTCTTGCGTGACGCCCGAGCGAGCGTTGAAGCATCCGACATGGAACATGGGCGCGAAGATCTCGATAGACAGCGCGACCATGGTCAACAAGGGCTTGGAAATCATCGAGGCGAGCAGGCTCTTCGGCATGGATGAAGTGGATTACGTTATCCATCCCGAATCGATCATCCATTCCATAGTGGAATGTAAGGACAATTCGTCCTTCGCGTTGATGTCTTATCCCAACATGGAACTAGCGATACAATACGCGTTGACGTATCCGTCGAGGGATCGCAACGACGGCGTGCGGGCTTTTGACTTCGCTCGGCCGCTCACGTTCGCGCATCCGGACGAGGAAAGGTTTCCCGCGCCTGCCATCGCGCGCGAGTGTCTGAAAGCGGGCGGGAACGCCCCCGCCGTGTACAGCATAGCGGACGAGGTCGCGGTGTCGCTGTTTTTGCAAAAACGTATAAGATTTACGGACATTTGGGGAATAATCCGAGAGGCTTTGAGCATAAACGAAATAGAGCCCCATACGGACTACGAGTATCTTATGGAGCTTGATAGAAAGATCAAGGAGCAATTTCTCAAAAAGTACGTCTGACAGATGTTGTTTTTTCTGTACATCCTCATCGCCGTGGTGATCCTTCTCGTTATGGTGCTCATACATGAGTTCGGGCATTACGCGGCGGCCAAGGCGCTCGGTTTCAGGATCAACGAGTTTTCCGTGGGGTTCGGTCCGACGCTGTTGCAGCGCAGACGGAAATGCGGCGAGCTGTTCTCGCTGCGTGCCGTGCCTCTCGGCGGATATTGCGCGTTCTACTCCGAGGAGGATGAGGAGCCCGACGCGTCGGACGCTCGGGCGGACGTCGCCGCGACATCGGACGCCGGGGCGGGCTGCGCGACGACGGCAATAGCGCGGGCGGGCTGCGCGACGGATCCCGCGCCCGTACCGTTCGAAAAGCAAAAGCCCTGGAAACGTATCATCGTTATGCTGGCGGGCGCAACGTTCAACATGCTGTCCGCGTTTGTCTTCGCGTTCATCTATCTGCTCGTCGTCGGGTATACCGTTCCCGAAGTCACGACGCTGTATACTGATCCTGACACCGGTCGTCCGTACGCATCCGAGCTGGAAAAGGGCGACGTCATCGTGGCGGTGGACGGAACGCCTTTGAGCGTGATGGACTCGTTTGCGTCGCTGACGGCGGACGTGCACACGGGCGAGAGCGTGACGGTCACCGTCATAAGGGACGGCAGACGCGTGGACGCGACTATAACTCGCAGGCACGTCGTGATAACGACGGACGAAGGGGTGACGGAAGGCGAGATGTTCGGGATCTCCAACGCCAACGTGCGCGCGGAAATGAGCGTGCTTGAAGCGGCGGGCTGGTCGTTCCCGTTCACGTTCAAGCTTTCGTGGGCGATAGTAAGCTCGCTCGGACAGCTCGTTACGGGCAACGTACCCGTGACGGATATGGCCGGACCCGTGGGTACGGTCGCGACGATAGCAACGTATGCGGAACTCGATCTGCGCTATCTGTTGCTGTTTTTGCCGCTCATCGCGAGCAACCTCGCGATATTCAACATCCTTCCCATTCCCGGGCTGGACGGCGCAAAAGTCGTTTTCACCGCCATCGAATGGGTATGCGGCAAACCGATAAACAAAAAGGTGGAGGGCGCCATACATTCCGTGGGACTGTTGCTTCTGATCGGAGCGGTGCTCGTGATAGACGTCATAGGATTCATAGCGAGGGCATAACGAATGATTACCAGAGAAGTGGATATCGGAGGCGTAGTCATAGGCGGCGGGCGCAGGCCCGCGGTCCAGTCCATGACCAACACGGATACGGCGGACGTAGCCGCCACGTCCGCGCAGCTCGCTCGGCTCAAAGCGGCGGGGTGCGATATCGCCCGACTGGCCGTGCGCGACATGAAAGACGTCGCCGCATGCGCGGCTTACATAGGCAAGTGCGGTATGCCGCTGGTGGCCGACATACAGTTCGATCATCGTCTGGCGGTTGCATGCACAGACGCGGGTTTCGCCAAAGTGCGTTACAACCCGGGCAACACTTCCGCGGCGGGGCTGCATGAAGTCGTCTCGGCGTGCAAGGCCAACGGTTGCCCCATACGCATAGGCATAAACGGCGGCTCTCTGGAAAAGGACATACTAGCGGCCTGCGGCGGGCCGACGGCGCACGCGCTCGCCGAGAGCGCCATGCGTTCGGTGGCGGCGCTCGAGAGCGAAGGCTTCGGTGACATAGTGATATCCGTCAAGTCCAGCGACGTACGCGTGTCGGTGGACGCTTATACCGAACTTTCGGGGCGGTGCGATTATCCGTTGCACATAGGCATCACGGAAAGCGGCTCGGGCGAAGAGGGTATCATCAAGTCCACTGCGGGCATCGCGTCGTTGCTGCTCGCGGGCATAGGCGATACTCTGCGCGTTTCGCTCACGGGCGATCCCGTGAGGGAAGTGGAAGTCGGAAAGAGCATACTGCGCGCCATCGGTCTGGACAAGTCTTACGTGGAGATAGTGTCCTGCCCGACATGCGCGCGATGCTTTTACGATCTCGAATCGCTCGTAAACAAATGCAAGCGGATCACGAAGGGAGTGAGCAAGCCGCTCAAGATCGCCGTCATGGGTTGCGTGGTGAACGGCCCGGGAGAGGCCGCCGACGCCGATATAGGTATCGCGGGCGGCAAGGACAAGGCCGTGCTGTTCGTCAAAGGCAAGGTCACCGAAACTTTGCCCGTCGCCGAAGCGGAAGAAAAATTTCTTAAAATGACCGAGGAGCTCGTGCGTTGAGCGACTTCAATGAAAAATTCCGCAAGCTGACGGGGGATTTCCCGTACTTGCGGTTCATATCCGCGAAAGTGGACACCGACAGACTCAAAGTCACGGTCACGGCCGTATACAAAAAGGAGTACGAAAAGGAGCTTTCGCGCTCGCGCGACATTATAACGGACAAGCTGAAAAAACTTTTGCCGCCTTCCGTGCGTATCGAACTCGTAACGTCGCCCGTGTCGGGAACGTCCTCCGAGGTGCTGAAATATACCATGGAGTTGCTGCATAAGGAGAGCATCTTCGTGTTTTCTTCCGTGTCAAAGGACGATATCCGCATAACGACGGGGGATAACGCTTCCGTTACCATAACGCTGTCCGACGCGATCGCGGATTACGCGGAGTCCGAAAAGCTGGACGAAAAGCTCAAGGCGTATCTCGCCGCGCGTATGTTCATGACGTTCGACGTCAGATTCATACGAAAAGCGGAGGACGTAGACGCGATACGCGAAACGCTTACTGCCGTGCCGTATAAGCCAAAGTTTTCCTATGAGCGGCCGGACGAGGGCAGAAGGATATCTCCGCCCGGGCGTACCCAGGGCTACGGCGAGGTCGTTACGGGGGACGCGCGGTATATCTGCGACTGCATACGCCCCGATTTCGCCGTACTCTACGGCATGATATCCGACGTCAGAGTGATGGAGTACACGCCGAAAAAGCCCAAGGACGGAGAGGACAAGCGCAAGTTCGTGACGTTCTTCCTGGATGACTCCACGGGCAGGATAAGGTGCGTGTTCTTTCCGAGCGCAAAGAACCAGGGCGCGTTGAAGTTCATAGAAAAAGACGCTTACATCATCGCGGACGGATGGCTGGATATGGACGCGCGGCTCAACGACGGTTCGTTGCAGTTCAGAGTGCGCAGGTTCTCGCCTTGCGAGCGCGCTTCGTTCGAGGTCAACAAAGTCGTGCGCCTGCCCGACGACGACTATCGTTTCGTACGGCCTCAGCCTTACGTCGAGCTTGAGCAATCCTCGCTGTATTCGGGAAAGCGCGAGCCTCGCACGGACGATCCCATAGTGATATTTGCCATCATGACCGATTCGCAGAACAAGTACGTGCCTGGCGAGATGATAGAGATAGGCGCGGTCAAGCTGAAGGACGGACGCATCGCGGAGACGTTCCATTCGCTCGTCTGTCCGCGCACCAAGGTGAGCGAGGAGGCGCTCCATGCCGTGGGTCTGACCGCCACGGACATCGCGGGCCGACCCACTTACGACGAAGTATTGCCCGACTTTTACAAGTTCTTTGACGGATACATGCTTGCCGCGTTCCCGCGCGAGCGTAATTTCACGCTGCTGGGCGGATACCTCGAAAAGCTGCACATCCCCATGCCGACCGAGGCCGACCTCACGCGTTACGCAAGCGTTGCGGATTTCAAAAAAGCACGTCCGAAATCCCCGCGAGTCATGCCCGCAGTGCAGGCTTATGCGGAAATTTTAACAAACATTAGGTAAAACACTTGCAAAATACTCGCTTTCATGGTATAATTTATTTACTTGAATAGTTTATGCTATAAGAGTGGGCCGCAAGTCCGCTCTTAACTTTTATGGAGGAGTCCTTTGGGCGTCAATGAAATACGCGACGCGATATCCCCGATCGTCGAAAGATCGGGTTGCGAGATCGTGGACATAGAGGAAAGGAGCGAATACGGCAATAAGGTCATTACCGTATACGTGGATAAGGTGCCCGAGGGGATAAGCCTGGACGACTGCGAGCGTCTGCACTACGAGATCGAACCCGTCATGGACGAGCTCGACCCGACGGGCGGCAAGCCGTACGTTCTGGAGATCTCTTCGCCCGGGCTGGACCGTCCTTTCAAAACGCAGCGCGACTTCGAACGCAATTACGGCAAGGAAGTGGAAGTCAGGTTGTACGCTCCCATAAAGGGCGTAAAGAGCTATGAGGGCGTGCTCGAAGAGCACACGGACGGTTATGTCTTGCTCTCCACGCCCAAGGGCCTGGTCAAGATAGAAAACAACAGGATCGCGGTCGTGCGGCCGCTCGTCAAATTCGAATAAATTCCGGAGGAAATACAGTCATGGTCAGCAAGGAGTTCTTTAACGCTCTCGATATGCTGGAGCGCGAAAAGAAAATACCCAAAGAAGTTTTTATTGAAACTTTAGAAAACGCCCTCGCACTGGCATATAAAAAACAATACGGTACCGCCAAGGCGATACAGGTCATGTTGGTGCCCGAGCGTTCGGCCATAAGGATCCTCGCATATCTTACCGTCGTGGAAGAAGTGGAGGATAAGGATACGCAGATAAGCCTGGAAGACGCCAAACTTATCGACAAGAAGTACAAAGTGGGCGACAGGATCGTCGAAGAGGTATCCAGCAAGGACTTCGGCCGCATCGTTGCGCAGAACGCGAAGCAGGTCATCCTTCAGAAACTCCGCGAGATCGAAAACAACGTGGCTTACGACGAGCTCAGCGAAAAGGAAGACGACCTCGTTACCTGCGTCGTGCGTCGCATCGACGGCAAGTACGTGTACGTCGAGCTTAAAAAGCTGGAGGCCGTGCTTGCGCCTTCCGACCAGCTCCCCGGGGACAAGTTCTACGTGGGCGAGCGCGTCAAGGTGTACGTGAAGCGCATACGCCAGGGTTCTCGCGGACCTCAGATCCAGGTCTCCCGCACCGTTCCCGGATTCGTGCGTAAGCTGTTCGAGGCGGAAGTCCCCGAGATCAAGTCCGGCCAGGTCATCATCAAAGGCCTCGTCAGAGAGCCCGGTTTCCGCACGAAGATGGCCGTTTACAGCGAAGATCCGCACATCGACGCGGTGGGCGCTTGCGTGGGCAACCGCGGTCTGCGCGTCAACACCATAGTGTCCGAGCTGGGCGGCGAAAAGATAGAGATAATACCCTGGTGCGAAGACCAGCTCGAGTTCATCGCTCGCGCGCTTTCTCCCGCCAAGGTCATCATGGTGGAAGCCAACGAGGTGGAGCGCAGCGCGAAAGTCATCGTTAAAGACGATATGCTCAGCCTTGCGATAGGCAGAGACGGTCAGAACGCCCGTCTTGCCGCGCGCCTGACCAACTGGAAGATAGACGTTCGCCCTTATTCCTCTTACAAGAAAGCTCAGGAGGAAGAGGAAATGGCGGAAGGCTCTCACGATGACGATGTCGCGTCCGACGCGGCAGGGGACGGGGAAGCGGCAACGGCCGTTACCGAGCCTGCGGAAAAGACCGAAGAGGTTACCGACTGAATGAAGAAGATACCGCAGCGCATGTGCATAGCATGCCGGCAGATGAAGGACAAAACAGAGCTCGTCAGATGCCGCGTCACGCCTGACGGAAGGATGGAAACAGACCCCACAGGTAAAAAAAGCGGCCGCGGAGCATATATATGTACGTCGCCCGAATGCATAGCCAAAGCTCGCAAGCACGATCTGCTCGCCAAAGCTCTGGGGGTGCCGAGCGGGAACATATACGATCTGTTGGAGAATAATGGGAAAGACTGACAGTTACATCGGATTCGCGGTACGCTCGGGTCGCATCGTGTTCGGAATCGACAACGTCGAGCGATATCGTAAGCGTATGTACGCGCTGGTCATTTGTCCGACGGCGTCGGATAACCTTAGAGAAAGCGCTCGGCGTTTCGCCGAGCGGAAGGCTATCCCGCTCGTCACGGTCGACAGACCGCTTGAAGACATAGTTTTTAAATCGAATTGTAAGTTAGTGGCGTTGACGGACGCCAATATGGCGAAAGCCGTGATCGAAAATGCCGGGAGGTAATATGGCACAGGAGAAAAAACAAACCAGACAGTTTTCCGTAGAAGGGCTGAAAAAGCTGATCGCGCTCACTTCCGCGAACGGCGATTTTCTGACGTACAGAACAGAGATCGAGAAGATGCAGAACAAACTGAACGGAATGCTCTCTTCCTGCCGCGAGTCGGCGGAAAATACGGGAAGCACCGCTCAGAGCGTGTCCGCTCCCGTAAGCGTGGCAGAAGCGCCCGCGTCCCGACCTTCCGCTCCCGTCGCGCCGCCCGCTCCCGAGCCTGCGGCAAAAGCGCCCGAAGCGGCAAAAGAGCCCGCCAAGCCTTCCGCTCCCGCGGCTGCGCCCGCGGCGGGTATCGTGCGCAAGCGCATGGATAACATCCCCAGCTACGTAAAGGGCATGGTATCGCTCCGTCAGGAGCCGCCCAAGCGCCCCAGAACCTCCGCGCAGTCCGGACAGAAAGGCCCGTTCCCGTCTTCGTCGCCTCGTCCGTCCGCGCCCCGTCCGTCTGGACCTCGCCTTTCGGCACCTCCTCCCGTGTCCGTAAGCGCGAACAAGTCCAGAAAGACGCCGGACAACAAGAAGAAGGACGCGCCCAGATACGACGACAAGAAGTCCATGACCAAGCGTACTCTCATACGCAAAGGCTTTATCCAGGAGGATATGGACGAGGATCGCATCCGCGTGCGCAAGCTCAAAAACAAGAAGAAGAACGACAACGTGTCCGCCGAGCCCAAAGTGATAGACAACGTCACCATCACTTCCAATCAGGTGACCGTGCGTCAGCTCTCCGAACTTATAGGCGTGCCCGCTCAGGAGATCATGAAAAAGATGCTCATGATGGGCGGAGCGCCCGTTACTTCCATCAACTCCGTGGTGGATTTCGACACGCTTTACCTCGTCGCCGATTCTTTCGGCGTTACGCTCAATCAGAAAGTCGCGCAGTCGCAGGAAGAGCTTGCGGAAGCGTTGCATGAGGAGGCGGACGACGAGAAGGATCTGGTGCCCAGACCTCCCGTCATCACCGTCATGGGCCACGTCGACCACGGTAAGACCAGCCTGCTGGACGCCATCCGCAAGACCAACGTCGTGAGCGGCGAGGCGGGCGGTATAACGCAGCACATAGGCGCATATTCCGTTACGTGGGAATATGAGAAGAAAAAGCGTCAGATCACGTTCCTGGATACCCCCGGTCACGAAGCGTTCACCGAAATGCGTGCTCGCGGCGCCAAGGTGACGGATATAGTCATCCTTGTGGTCGCGGCCGACGACGGCGTACAGCCGCAGACGATAGAGGCGATAAACCATGTTAAGGCTGCGGGCGTGCCCATGATCGTCGCCATAAACAAGATAGACAAACCGGGCGCAAATCCCGAGAAGATCAAGGAAGAACTGTCCGCGCAGGGCGTCATCACGGACGAGTGGGGCGGCGACGTCAAGATGGTCCCCATATCCGCGAAAAAGAATATCGGTATCGACACGCTGCTCGAAGAGATACTCTTCCTTGCCGACCTCAACAACTTCCGCGCCAATCCCAACAGAAAGGCGAAGGGCGCGATCATCGAAGCGCGTCTTGACAAGGGCAAAGGCCCCGTCGCGACCATACTCGTCCAGAACGGTACGCTGCACAGCGGCGACGCCGTCGTCTGCGGCACGACTTACGGCAAGATACGTAACATGATGGACGCGAGCGGCAAAGTGGTCAAGTCCGCGCCGCCTTCGTCCGCGGTATCCGTTACCGGTCTGTCCGGCGTTCCCAACGCGGGCGACGACATGTGGGTGGTGGACGATGAACGTACCGCAAAGGAGATCGCAGAAGGCCGTATCGAAAAGGATAAACTTTCGCATGCGGGCGACATGGCGACCAAGTCCTTCGAGGTCAGCACGCTCAAAGAGCTCAACGTCATCATCAAAGCGGACGTTCAGGGCTCTGCCGAAGCGCTCAGGAATTCCATTTCCAAGCTCGCTAACGATGAGGTTAAGGTCAACGTCGTACACTGCGGCGTGGGCATGATCAACAAGTCTGATATGATGCTCGCGGAAGTGACCAACGCGTTTGTGGTGGGATTCAATGTCAAACCCGATGCGGAAGCCCGCATAATCGCAGATCACAGCAAGATAAACGTCGGTTCGTACAGCGTCATATACGACGCTCTGGACGCTGTCGAGGCCGCGATGAACGGCATGACCGAGCCCAAGTATCAGGAAGTCTATACGGGACGCGCTCAGGTCAGGAACATCTTCAAGATATCCAGCGTGGGCGTCGTCGCGGGTTCTTATATCCTCGACGGCAAGGTCTCCAGAGGCGCGAAGGCCATAGTCAAGCGTCGCGGCGAGACCGTGCACGAGGGTACGATAACGGGCCTCAAGCGGTTCAAAGACGACGTCAAAGAAGTTGCGGCAGGGTTCGAATGCGGTATATCCATCGACGGTTATTCCGACTTCCAGGTCGACGATGAGATCGAGGCTTATATAACGGAAAGAATAAAATGAGTTACAGAACGGACAGAACGGCAAGTGAGATACAGAAATGTGTATCGGTGATAATGCGTACGGAATTGCGTAACCCCGATATTTCTCCGCTTGCCGTCATAACTGGCGCCACTGTGTCCAAGGACCTCAAATACGCCACGCTTTACGTGACCGTGGAAGGCGAGAACGACAAAACGGTGGAGGCGCTCAACGCGTCCGCCGGGTTCATACGCAGGGAAGTGGCGACGGCCATGCGCAACATGCGCGTGATTCCCGTACTGCGGTTCAAGGCTGACTCATCTGCGGAATACGGAAGAAAGATAGATTCGATACTCAAGGAGCTTGAAAATGATACGCGATCAGATACTTGAAGCGATCGAACGGGCGTCCACGATAATAGTGGTCGGCCATATGCGGCCCGACGGCGACTGCCTAGGGTCCGCTTTTGCATTGAGGGAATACTGCATAAAGCACGGAAAGAAAGCGGACGTCGGCAGTCCCACGCCCGCGCCCGAATCCTATTCGTTCATCAGGAACATATCCGCGTTCAACAGGTTCACGCAAAAGCGTTACGATCTGTTCATAGCCGTCGATTGCGGCGCAAAAGATCGGATAGGCCGTCTGGAAGGGTATTTCAACGCCGCGCGCGAAACGGTATGTATCGATCACCATCAGAACCACGGCGGTTTCGCGAAATACAATTATGTTGTCCCGGACGCGTCCAGCACGTGTGAATTGGTATACGACATCCTCGATCCCGCGGGCGAGATAGACGCAAACATCGCCAACTATCTGTTCATGGGACTCTCCACGGATACGGGTCATTTCATGCACAGCAATACGACTCCAAAGGTGCTGTACACGGCATACAAGCTTGCCAAGTACGGCGCGGACGTATACAGACTTTCCACGTTGCTTTATCGCAGCCGCACGCGGGAGAAAACCGAGCTTATCGCGGAAGCCATACGCTCCATGCGGTTCTATGAAAACGGTAAAGTGGCGTTCATCACCATGACGCGCGAGATGCTGGATCGTTGCCATATCGACGCCAACGAAACTGAGGGTATAATCGATTACGCCATTGCAGTAAAGGGCGTGGAGATAGGCATAAGCATATGCGAGGAAAAGCCAAACGAATTCAAAGTCAGCTTCCGTTCGCGCGGCCGCAGAGTGGACGCCATAGCGTCCGTATTCGGCGGAGGCGGGCATATATTCGCCGCAGGCTGCCGCGTTTCGGGCGTTAAAGAGGACGTCGTGGATAAGATAATGAAAGCCGTACGGGATACCTCGGAGCAATGAGGAGCGGTATAGTCAATATATACAAGCCGTCGGGAATATCGTCCTCCGCGGCCGTGGGCAGAGTAAAGCGCGCTCTCGGCACGCGAGCGGTGGGACATATGGGAACGCTCGATCCGATAGGCGAGGGCGTTCTGCTCATGGGCGTGGGCAAAGGTACGCGGCTTTTTGAATACATGCTCGGCAAGAGCAAGACGTATGAGGCACGTTTTCGGTTCGGCGCTACCGCCGATACGCTGGATCGCACGGGTGTCGTTACTGCTACGACAGACATAATACCCGACGAAAAGACCATACGAGATGCTTTGCCTTTGCTCGTAGGGGAATACGATCAGCTTCCTCCGTTATACAGCGCAAAATCGGTGGACGGCGTTCGGGCGTATAAGCTGGCGCGCAACGGACTGACGCCCGAGCTCAAGCGCGCTCGCGTCCGCATAGATTCGTTCGAGCTGATCGAACGGACGGATGACGCCGAATGGCTTTTCCGCATCGATTGTTCGTCGGGTACGTACATTCGCAGTCTGTGTCGCGACCTGGCCGAAAAATGCGGCTCGCTCGCGCTTATGACTTCCATAAAACGTACGCGATGCGGCGCGTGGTACGCGTCCGATGCGATCGCGCCCGATGAGATAACGGAAGCAGACATCATTCCGCTTGCCGATGCGTTGTTTGCGTTGCCTAGATTCGACGCGCCCGACGAAGAGTATAAAAAACTGTCCAACGGAGTTCCCGTGCCGTCGGACGACGCGCCCGTCGGTAAGTGCGCGCTGTATTGCCGCGGCGAGCTGTTCGGGATCGCGGAGAACGCGGACGGAACGCTCAGATTGCGGACATATCTTAAAGAGGATAACGCTTATGCAGGTGATTGAACTCGGACAGCCTTATGACGGACCCATAGCGCTTGCTCTCGGCTACTTCGACGGCATGCACCTCGGTCACCGTACCATACTCAACAAAGCCGTTGAGCTGGCGGCGAAGTACGGTGCACGCACCGCCGTCACCACGTTTGCCGACAGCCCCAACCGCACGGATCCGATATACACCTATAACGAAAGGAAAAAGCTTTTTGCCGAATGCGGCGCAGAGATATGTCTGTCGTTGACGTATATCCGCATATGCAATATGCGCGGGCGCGAGTTTTTTGACAAGCTGGTCACGACTTATGACATTCGCGCGATGGTATGCGGAGCCAATCACAAGTTCGGCTCGGACGGATGCGATGTGGACGCGCTTGCGTCCTTCTGCCGCGAGCGAAACATCGAGCTGGTCGTCATGCCGTTGTTGGATTACGGCGGAGTGCGCGTGTCCAGCACGGCTATCAAGGCGTTCCTTGCCACGGGCGACGTCGACTCGGCGAAAAAATTGCTTTCGGAGCCCTACCACATAAGCGGTTACGTCGTGTCCGGGGACGGACGAGGCCACAACATAGGCGTTCCCACCGCAAACATCGACTTTCCGCTGGGCGCCATGGAGATCAAGCGCGGCGTTTACGGCACATACACGACAGTGGACGGAAAGTCCTATCGTTCCGTGACCAATTACGGCGCGCGTCCCACCTTCATGCAGAGCAAATTCGCCATCGAGACCAATCTCATGGGCTATGACGGCGGAGATCTTCGTAACAAGTACATCACCGTGTATTTCCATAAATACATACGTCCGATAAGAAAATATCCCACGGCGGAGGCGCTCGTGGAACGCATACGTAAAGACAAGGAGTGGACCGATCTATGACCAGAGTGGGGCCGAGCGGCAATTCCGCGTCCTTCTACGAGGAAGGGCACAAAAGAACGAAAGAGGCAGGCGAGTGGCTCAAAGCTCGCGGTCTGACGGCATACGAATACTCTTTCGGCAGGGGTGTGAACATAGGCGCGGCGTCCGCGGAAGAGATAGGCGTCGCCATGTCCGCTTGCGGTGTCGAGATAAGCTCTCACGCGCCGTATTATACGAATTTCGCCAATCCGGACGACGAGATGATACAGAAGTCGTTCGGGTACATACGCAGGACCATAGAGGCCGAGCGTGCGTTCGGTGGCAAGCGTTCGGTCTTCCATCCCGCGTCGTGCGGCAAAATGGACAGGGCGGAAGCCGTGGCGCTCGCGAAGCGCAACATTTCGGCGCTGATGGAGCATCTGTCCGACATATCTTACGATTACATACTCTGTCCCGAGACCATGGGCAAGTTGAACCAGATAGGCACGGTGGAAGAGGTCGTGGACTTCTGTACGCTGGACCCGCATCTTTATCCTTGTTTCGATTTCGGCCATATAAATTCCTATACCAGAGGCGGGATAAAGGGCTATGACGACTATAAGCGGATAATCGACTATACGGCGGACAAACTGGGCGACGAAAAAACGCGCAACATGCACGTGCATTTCTCCAAGATCATGTACGGAGCGAAAGGCGAGTTGAAACACCTTACGTTTGCCGACGACGTTTACGGTCCGGGGTTCGAAGGACTGGCAAAGCTCATAGGCGAATACGGGCTGACTCCCTTCCTTATCTGCGAATCGGACGGTACGCAGGCGGAGGACGCCGTCGCCATGCTCGCCATGCTCAGGTCGTGCTCCGTGAGCGTGTAAGGAGGTCACATGACGGAAGAACTCAAAGAAAAATACGACGCGTTGCTCATAACGAGCGACAGCAACCGTTTTTATCAGACGGGCATGCATTCCTCGTTCGGATGCGTCGTGCTGTTCGTCAAAGACGGTAAAAAATATTTTTTCACCGATTTCAGGTACGGCATCGCCGCCAGACAAAAGGCGGAGGGCTGCGAAGTCGTCATCGTTACGTCGGACGATCTCTGGAGCAAAGTGTCTGACGTCCTGTCGTCACGCGATGCGCGTGTGGTCGGTTTCGAAGACCGGATGATGAGCGTCGCGGCACATAAGGCGCTCAAAAAAGAGCTGAAGAGTTTCGAACTCAAAGCCATCGGGGACGAGCTGGACAGACTGCGCATGTGCAAGACGGAGAAGGAGCTTGCTGCCATAAAGAAAGCTCAGTCCGTCACGGAAGAAGCTCTGGCCGCCGTGCTTCCGCTTCTCAAAGCGGGCATAACGGAAAAAGACGTAAGCGCGGAGCTTACTTATCGTTTCCTCAAAGCGGGTGCGGACGGGCTGGCGTTCGACAACATCGTTTCCTTCGGAGACGCGTCCGCCGACTGCCACCATGAGCCTACCGACAGAAAACTGGAGAATACAGACATTATTCTGTTTGACATAGGCGCAAAATGGGACGGGTATTGCTCGGATATGACGCGCACGTTCTGCTTCGGAGATCCGTCCAAGCGCATGCGCGACGTATACGATCTCGTGCTCAGCGCGCAGAACTACGTGCTCAAACACCTTCGCGCGGGCATGACGGGCAGGGAAGCCGACAGCCTGGCGCGCGAGTTCTTCAAGGCCAACGGATACGACAAAGAGTTCGGGCATTCGCTCGGACACGGCGTCGGGATAGACATCCACGAATCGCCCCGTCTTTCGCAGACCAATGACGAGCCTCTGCCCGAGAATGCGGTCGTTACGGTCGAACCCGGGCTTTACATCGACGGTTTCGGCGGAGTGCGCATCGAGGATATGGTCGTACTTAAAAAAGACGGCATAGAGAACTTGACAAACTTTCCCAAAAACTTTATAATATAAAAAGACCATCGACGTGCGTCGATAACGGCATACGTGAATAAGATATAAGGAGTTTTTATGGTAGCAGGAGATTTCAGAAAAGGCACTACTTTCGAAAAAGACGGCAAGGTCTTCCGCGTCGTCGATTTCCAGCATGTCAAGCCCGGCAAAGGCTCGGCATTCGTCAGGACCAAGTATAAGAACGTCGTTACGGGACAGGTCCTCGAGGAATCTTTCAGCCCGACGGAGAAGTTCCTCGACGCTAAGATCGAAACGCACGATTATCAGTTCCTTTATGCGGATGAAGACTTCTGCCATTTCATGGAGCCGGAGACTTTCGAGCAGATCGATATCAACATCGATGAATGCCGCGACGCGCTTATGTACATCATCCCCGAGATGATGGTTTCCATACAGTCCTATAAGGGAGTGCCGTTCAGCGTCGAGCCGCCCAACTTCGTGGAGCTCACCATTGCCGAGACTGAACCCGGTATCCAGGGCGATACTTCCAAGGCAGGCAACAAGCCCGCAACGCTGGAAACGGGCGCTTCCATCCAGGTCCCTCTGTTCATCAACACGGGCGATAAGATCAGGGTGGATACCAGAACGGGCGTTTATATGTCCAGAGTCAAGTAAAAAATTAAAAATACAGAAACATAAAGGGACCCGTTGCGCGTCGGAACGCGCGACGGGTCCCTTTTTTGTCGCTCGGATATTTACGGAGGTATCGTTTATTTCCCGAAAGGATCTCGAGGGGAGGACGTGCCTGCGAGCGCGTTCCACGTGAGAGGACCGATGATGCCGTCGGCATTCAGCCCGCTCTCTTTCTGAAATTCCGTGACTGCTTCGCGCGTGCGCGGTCCGAATATGCCGTCCGCATCGCCGAGCGGGTAAAGCTTTGACAGCAGCTTGTTTTGCGCATATCGCACTTCGGAACCGCGTGAGCCTTCGGAAATGACGTAGGACGAGGGGTTGGGAAGCAGCAGTTTGAGCCAGGTACGCGGACCTACGATGCCGTCCTCGGACAGCATGTTGTCGCGCTGGAAACGTCGGACTTCTCCGTCCGTTTCGTCGCCGAAGATCCCGTCGGGGTCGAGCAGATATCCGTTCACCAGCAACATGTATTGCGCGATCTTGACGTATTCTCCGCGCGCGCCTTTTGCGATCTGCGGATATGCGGTCACATCGCTTTCTGTCGTGTACTCTTTCCCCGCATACGAGCATACGCCCGCGACCGAGCCTTCCGCGATGGAGCGTTGCCATTCGGGGTCGAGCATTAATCTGGCCTCTCTCAGATTGGTCATGAATCCCGCTTCCACCAACGCCGAAGGCAGTCGCACGGAATTCAGTACGCCCACACCGAGCGAGGCTACTCCGCGCCCGTCCTTTTGCAAAGACCGTTCGAGTATGCCCGCGTACAGATCTTCGGCAAGCTGTTTGCTGAGGTCGCGTTTGATGTTGCGATCCGAGTAAAAGGTGAGCAGGCCCGAAACGCAATTGAAAAAGTTTCCGCTACCGAAAGCGTTGTATGCGAAAGTAACGAGCAGTGAAAGACCCGAGTAATTGCTGCGATTGACCCGTTCGAATATGGAAACGTCGGACAACTCGGGATGGATGTCGAGCGTTCGGAAACCGCATCTCGCCGCGCCCGCGAGGAAATACAGTTTTGCGGGACGGTTGAATTCGTTTTCCAATATGCTCCTGTCGAGAAAGGGCATGACGGGCGTGCGCTTGCCCGGGGTGGGCGGCTCGGAACCGTGTTCGTCGTTGCCGCCTATCAAAAGATCGTTTTCGCTCATAGTGATATTTTATGTCTGATTTTGTCGCGGTGTTACAATTCGGGCATATGCCGTCCCTTGCTCCAATATAATGTGGTATGTCGGGATCAGCAATGCCGGAAAATATCCTGCCGAGGGCAGTATCGCTCGCCATAGGCGAGTATCTGTCCATGTCGCGGCTGTACGAGATAAGACTGCGGGCGGAGCGGCCGGTATGCGTAAATTACGGCAACAGATACGCGTTCCTGTCATCACAGGGTCTTACCGATCAGCCGTCTGAAGCCATAACTGTCGGCAGGGCGGACATAAGCCGCACCATACTGTCCGCCACGGAGCATTCCATATATGCTTATAACGACGACATCAAGAAGGGGTTTATCACGCTGCCGAGCGGGGTAAGGCTGGGCGTGTGCGGAGAGATAGTTTCGGAGAACGGCAGATTGCTTACCGTAAAGAATTATTCGTCCGTCAATATACGCATACCTCATGAAATTATAGGCTGTGCATCGTGTATAATGTCTGACATAGTGTCGCATGGCTGCCGCGCCATGATAATCTCCGCGCCCGGAGCGGGAAAAACGACGATGTTGCGGGATATAGCCCGCGCCTTGTCGGACGGGCCTCCCGGTCGAAGCGTGCTTATCGCGGATGAACGACGGGAGATAGCCTGCGCGTCGGCGGGAGTCCCCACCATGAATGTGGGACTGCGGACGGACGTGATAACGGACGGCACCAAAGCCCATACTTTCGAATGCGCCATACGCGCGATGCGTCCCGATGTGATAGTTACCGACGAGCTGTTCGGTCGCGACGACGTCGCGATCGTGCGCGAGGCGATTGGTTGCGGCATCGGGGTCATAGCGTCCGCGCACGCCGCCGACGCGCGATCGTTTGAAAAGCGCGATATATTCGCGGACATGATAAAAGAGCGATTGTTCGAGCGATATTATTTTCTGTCTCCCGACTTCGGCAGGCGGCGCATAGCCGAGGCGCGGGACGCGGAGTTTTCTGTGTGCGATGTTTGACGGATTGTTTCTGACCGTGCTGCTTTCGGTCGCGGGTACGATCGTGGGATTGATCGCGGAAATGCGATTGAAAGCGAGAAAGGAATATTTCGACGAACTGGACGCGTTGCTCTCTAGGTACGCGGAAACGCTCAACTTTGGCATGGACACCGTACCCGAACTGTTGAGGTCGTACGCACCTTCGTCCAAGCTGCTCGGCCGCCATATCGCGTCGGCGCTGGCCTCCATGTCGGCGGGCAGCGAACACGCCGAGCTGTCGGGCGGTTACCTCACGAAAGCGGAAACCGCGTTCGTCGGAAAATTGTTTGCGGACCTCGGAACGGGGAACGCGGAAAGCGAAAAGAACAGAGTCGCGCGGGACAGGGTCATGCTGTCGGAGTACAAAGCCGATGCGGCGGACAAGTACGCTCGTATGGGAAAGGCGGGCATCAAGCTGGGTTTTCTGTTCGGCTTGCTGCTCTCCGTACTGTTTTGGTGATAAGTGTGGACATAATTTTCAAAATCGCGGCGATAGGTCTGCTGACAGCCATCGTAAATCAGATACTGCGGAAATCTGACAAGGACGAGATAGCCACGCTGGTAACGCTGGTCGGTCTGGTGATCGTTCTTCTGCTGGTCGTGGATATGTTGGGCGACCTGTTTACGACGCTTCGCGACGTGTTCGGATTGTACGGATGACCGTTCTTCAGATCGCCGCGATCGGCATTATTACGGTGGTCGCCGTGCTTATCGTCAGGAACGAGCGCCAGGACGTCGCGATAGCCATCTCCATAGTGGGCGGCGCCGCCGTCGTTCTGGGAGTGCTGGACGGGTTCACCGAGATCTCCGCGCTCGTCGTCGAGCTCGCCGAAAAAACGGGAGTCGGAGGCCGGCTCGTCGGATATCTGCTGAAGATAGTGGGCGCGGGCTATATCATAGAATTTGCCTGCGACACGGCGGAGGACGCAAAGCTTCCGGCGCTGGCGAACAAGATCGCTTTTGCGGGAAAGGTGGTGATATTTTGCTTGATGCTGCCCGTCGTTCGGGAACTCATAAACGTCGTCGTGTCGTTATCGGAATACTGCTGACGTTCGTTCTTTGGGCGTTGTTCCGTCCATTGGCGGTGTCGGTCGCTCATGCCGCCGGTACCGGAGAGGACCAAAACGACGGGACGGACGACATCCTGGGCTCGCTCGACGGAGACGCGCTCAACGAATTGCTCGTGGCTCTTGACGGACGTGCGCTCGGACTGTTCGGCGGCAGTGATTTCATGTCGGTATTGTCACGTATGGTCAACGGCGATCTTTCGTTCGATCCCGTGACGATATTGAACTTTGTGGCCGATGTCATAGGGACAAGCATAACGGGTCTGCTTTCATTGCTGGTCACCGTCATAGCGGTCGCGATAATATATTCCGTAATAGGCGCTCTGAAAGGCGGAAGAGTGTCCGAGGGCGTGACCAAAGCCGTACATTTCGCATGCATAGCCGCTGTCATTGTGGTGGTCGGCGGAGCCACGATGGATATGTTTGCAAGCTGTTCGGAGACTTTGGGCGTAATGTCCGCTCAGATAAACACCGTTTTCCCGATAATGCTCACGCTCATGGCGGCCGCCGGCGCATCGTCCACGTCTTCCGTGTTCCGTCCCACGCTTGCCGTTTTGACGAGCGGTCTGTTCGGGCTGATCACCGCCGTGCTGATGCCCATGCTGATCGCCGCGTTCGTGTTCGGGATCGTGGGAAACATATCCGAAGAGGTAAAACTGGGAAAAACGGCCGATTTTTTCCACGGCTCGGTCAAATGGTTGTTCGGTACGGGATTTTTTCTGCTGACGGCTTTCATGTCCGTGCAGGGGATAACCGCGTCGGTGTTCGACGGTATAGCGGTGCGCAGTGCGCGTTTTACCATAGGCAAATTCGTCCCCGTGATAGGCGGGTATCTGTCGGAGGGATTCAATCTGGTCATGTCGGGCAGCGTCATAGTCAAAAACGCGCTCGGATACACTTCGCTGATATTGCTTGCCGCGACCGTTCTTCCCGTGATATTGCAGACAGGTATATATTCGCTCTGCCTCAAGCTCGCTGCGGCTGCCACCGAACCGCTGGGGGACAAGCTGATGAGCGATATGCTGGCGGGTGCGAGCAAGACGGTCAGCATGGCGGGCGCGGTCATGACGGGCGCCGCGTTCCTGTATTTTGTCTTTATTCTTATGGTCATTTCGACGGGGAACATATTCTTATGACGGCGTGGCTGTTGTCCGTTGCGGGCGTGGGAATACTCGGGGTGCTCGTTAGCGTTCTGACGAACAAGACGCGACTGCATAAAGTCGTGCGCACCGCCTGTACGTATGCGTTTCTGCTCGTTCTGGTATTCCCGTTGCCGTCATTGATCACTTCCTTCGGATCGGGCTCGTGCGGGATATTCGACGAAGCTCCGACATATGATGAAGAGGTATTGGATTCGGTATCTTCGGCTTATCTCGAAGTGGTGGGCGATGCGCTGGACGCCGCGCTCGCGGAAAAAGGATATGTCGCGGAAAGCCGTCTGACCGGAAACGCCACGGGCGCGGAAGTAAACGTCGATAGCGCGGACGTGACGCTTTACGGAGATTTCACGGACGGCGCGTCGGTGATCGTGACCGTACGCGGTCTTGTAGCCGAGTATCTCGGCATCGGAACGGAAAACGTGAGGGTCTTGATTGAGCAAAACGGGTGACAAGATCAAACGGATGTGGGAAAAGCTCAAAAGCGTTCGACACATCGAGATAATAATCGCCGTAATTGCCGTGGCGATCATGCTTTTCGTGTACTTCGGCTCATCTGCGTCATGTTCCGCGGTCAGCGAAACAGGCATAAACGGCGCAGCGGATGAATATGATTATTGTACGAAGGTCACGGGAGAGCTGGAAAGCAAGCTGTCCGAGATCGAGGGCGTGGGCGACGCCACCGTGCTCGTGAACTGGGAGAGCGGCGTCACGGACGACGATACGGGATTTCCTAAAGCCGAGGGCGTCATCATCATATGTGACGGCGGTAACGACATTTCCGTGAAGCTCAAACTGATATCGTCCGTCGCCGCGTATTTCGGCATAGACGAAGACAGTATCAACGTACTGGCGAAAGGCAATTGAAAATCCATTTTCGGGGGTAACTGTATATGTTAGCAAAGAAGAAAAAGATCTTCATTCTGACGGGTATGATCGCATTGCTCGTCCTCACGGGCGTGCTCAACATCGTGCTCAATCTGACGGCCGACAGCGGACCTGCGGACGACGTCAACGCCGGCTCGACTTATACCGATTTCTTTACGGCGTATAAGACGGATCGCACGGCTTCGCGCGAACAGACCATGCTGTATTACGACGAGATAATCGCGTCGGCCGAGTCGTCCGCCGAGTCCAAAGCCGAGGCGGAAGCAGCCAAACTCGATCTCGCGGAGAGCATGGAGACCGAGCTGGTACTCGAAGGGCTAATCAAATCGCTCGGATTCGAGGACGCCATCGTGACCAGTACGACGGAAAACATCAACGTTATAGTCAAATGTACCGAGCTTACGGGAACGCAGGCGTCTCAGATCCTTCAGCTCGTCATGACCGAGACCGAGACACAGGCTACCAACGTCAGAATAATTCCCACCGAGTAACGAAATAAGTTGAAATCTTCGGGCCGCTGTGATATACTTATATGGATATGCGGCCGATGATAACGGTCCGCGTATCCGCACGATGCGCGGATCTTTATCGATAACGGAGACCGTATGGGAAGAAAAGCTGCAAGAGAAGCATTGTTCAAGCTGGTATATGAATATACCGTCAGAAGAGAGGAGGACGACTTTACGCGTACTCTTCTCTCGTCGCCGTTTTCCGAAGGGGACGCCGATTACATATCCAAGGCGTACAAGGGCATATTGTCGGTGGCCGATGAACTGATCGGGACGATATCGGGTTACAGCCACGGCTTTGCCGCGGACAGAATATACAAGATCGACCTGGCAATACTTATGGTGGCTATTTACGAGATCCGCTACATGGATGACATACCCGATTCCGTTAGCGCGAACGAGGCGGTCGAACTGGCGAAAAAATACTCAACGGATAAGAGCTGTTCGTTCGTGAACGGCATACTTGCGTCCGTCATAAAGGAGAAGAAGAATAGTGAGTGCTGAAAGGATAGACGGTAAGGCGATCTCTTTATCGCTCAGAGAAAGCATGAAACCGCGCGCTGCGGAGTTTGAAAAGCGTTACGGTCGCAAGATAGGTCTCGCGGTCGTCAAAGTCGGTAACGATCCCGCAAGCGAGGTCTATGTTCGCAACAAGATAAAGGCTTGCGCCGAAGTGGGACTCAAATCGTTTTCATACGATCTTCCCGAAGACACACCGGAAGCGGCGCTCATCGAACTTATCGATACGCTCAATGGCGATCCCGCCGTGGACGGCATCCTGGTACAGCTCCCGCTGCCCAAGAGTATAAACGAAAAAAAGGTCCTGGCACGCATACTCCCCGAAAAGGACGCTGACGGTTTTCATGTCGTCAACGCGGGCGGTCTGATGCTCGGGCTTCCTTGCACCAAGCCTTGCACTCCCGCGGGCATAATCGAGCTGATCAAGTCGACGGGCGTATCCATCGCGGGAAAGAACGCCGTAGTCATCGGTCGCAGCAATATAGTCGGAAAACCCGTTGCCATGCTTCTGCTTGCTGAGAACGCCACCGTCACCATATGCCACTCCAAGACGACGGATCTTAAAGAGCACACTTCTCGCGCCGACATACTCGTCGCAGCGATAGGCAAAAAAGAATTCGTGAAAGGGGATATGATCAAGCCAGGAGCGATCGTTATAGATGTCGGCATGAACAGAAGCGAAGGCAAGCTGTACGGCGACGTGGATTTTGCGCAGGCGTCCGAAAAGGCGTCTTTCATTACTCCCGTTCCCGGCGGAGTCGGCCCAATGACCATTACCATGCTGCTTGACAATACGATCGGCGCGGCATACAGATGCAAAGAGAACTGACTGTTTCACAACTGAACAGATATATCGACGGCGTGTTCGAGGATGAGCGCGTCCTGCACGACATAAAGGTGCTCGGGGAAGTGTCCGAATTCAAGCGTACCGCGAGCGGGGCGTTCCTCACGCTCCGTGACGAGGAATGCGCGCTTTCCTGCGTGTGCTTTCGTCCGTGCGATGACATAGAAGTAGGAATGTCGGTGGAAGCGCTCGGTTCCGTGGATTTTTATCCGAAGTCCGGGCGCGTATCCTTTGTGGTGAGCGAGATAAGGACGGCGGGCGCCGGTCTGCTCGCTCTTAAACTTGCGAAACTGAAAGCTGAACTGGAAAGCGAGGGCTTATTTGCAAACAGGCCGCCGCTCCCCGAAAGAATAACGAAAATAGCGGTTTTGACGAGTGAATACGGCGCTGTTCTGCATGACATAGTATCTGTCGTGCGTGCGAAAGACCCCTTGATCGACATTTGTCTGTATGACGTCAGGGTCCAAGGCGCAGACAGTGCGGATACCATAGCCGAGGCCGTGAAAGAGGTCAACGCCAACCGTCTCGCGTTGGGCGTGGACGCCATACTCATAGCGCGCGGCGGCGGTTCCGCTTATGATCTTCAGGCTTACAATACCGAAGTCGTGGCTCGCGCAGTTGCCGCGAGCGCGCTCCCCGTCATAAGTGCGGTGGGACACGAAACGGATTATACTTTATGCGATCTTTGCGCATCCGTACGGGCGGGCACGCCCAGCATCGCCGCGGACATCATATCTTCGCCCGTGACGCAGACCGCGGCTCGCATACGTTATGCCGCTTCGCGCATGTCCGAACGCATGGCGGAGCTTTATGCGACAGTCGGCAGAAGGGTGGTGTATCGCGCGTCGGCCATCATGGACAAAAGCGAACGTGTACTTGACAGGCGTGCGTCGCGCATAGCCTCCGTCGCCAGGCGGGCGTTTTCGGCATTGGACGCGTCTGCTTCTTCCCGTGCGGAAAAACTGGCGGCGTTGGCTGCCAAACTGGACGGAGTCAGCCCGTTGGCGGTGCTGGCTCGTGGTTATGCGAGAGTCACGAAAAAAGGAAAGAACGTGTCGTCGGTGTCTGAACTGGCGGCGGGCGACAAAATAAGCGTGGCGATGAAGGACGGAAGCGTAACGGCCGAAGTCACGGGAGAGCAATGATATGAAACTGGACGATAAGATCGCCGAGCTGGAAAGCATACTCGGAAGATTTGAAAGCGAAGATCTTTCCATCGAGGAAGGAATAGCGCTTTTTGAAAAGGGAATAAGTCTTACCAAGGAATGCCTGGGCGAGCTCAACGCCGCCAAGGGCAAGATCACCAAGCTGAAAAAGGAAATGGATAAGCTGGTGGAAGAGCCTCTCGATTTCGAGGAATGATGACATGGGATTTACAGAGGAATACGGACGACTTAAAAAGATAACGGAGGACGGGCTCGCGGCTTTACTGCCCGAGAACATCCCTGATAAACTTCGTAAAAGCATGGCATACAGCCTTACGGATGGGGGCAAGCGCTTGCGTCCCGTCATGTATCTTGCCGTGTGCGAGGCATACGGCAGACCTTTGACGGGTCGCGATATCGCTGTCGCTTGCGCTATGGAGTGCGTACACACGTATTCGCTCATCCATGACGATCTACCGTCCATGGATAACGACGACATGCGTCGCGGACGGCCCACTAATCATAAGGTATTCGGTCCCGCCATGGCTACTCTCGCGGGGGACGGTCTTCTCAATCTCGCATACGAATTGCTTTCCGCCGTCGTGTGCATGGATCCCGGATACGCGCCCGTAATGCGTGAGATATCCGCCTGTGCGGGCGCCCTCGGCATGGTGGGCGGGCAGGCGCTCGAATTCGATACCGATCTGTCCAAGGCGGATGCACGTCGTCTGACAGACATAACAATACTTAAAACCGCCAAATTGTTTGAATGCGCCGTCGTCGGCGGTGCGCTCGCTTGCGAACGGGAAAATAGTCTGCCTGCATGGAGGGCTTTTGCCGCTGCTTTCGGCAGGGCCTTTCAGCTTCGCGATGATCTGCTCGACATCGAGAGCGGTGAGCACTCGCTCGCGGCGTTGCTTGGCAAGGAAAGAGCGGAGCAGGAGCTTGAAAAGCTGACGGCGGAAGCCGAAAAGGCTCTTTCCATGACCGATTGCGAGGGCGGTTTTCTGTCCGAACTTACTGCGGCGGTGCTCCGCAGGAACACGGACGGCCTGTGAACTTTTGATCGATGTCATTTCTGGAAAAAGTAAATTCTCCCGCCGATCTAAAAAAACTGAGCTTGCGCGAACTTGAAGCGTATGCCGAAGAGGTTCGGGAGTACATAATCTCCGTAGTGGGTAAAAACGGCGGTCATCTCGCATCCAATCTGGGCGCCGTGGATTTTACCGTTGCGCTGCACTACGTTTTCGATTGCCCGACGGATAAGATCGTTTTCGACGTCGGGCATCAGTCATATGCGCACAAGATCATAACCGGAAGAGCGAAAGCGTTTGAGAATCTGCGTCGTACTGGCGGCATCACGGGTTTTGAAAACATGCGCGAAAGCGAATGTGACGCTTTTTCCACGGGCCACAGCAGCACATCGCTGTCCATCGGGCTGGGGCTGGCACGCGCGCGCGATCTGGCGGGCGACGATTACAACGTCGTTACGGTCATAGGAGACGGCGCTCTGACGGGCGGCATGGCCTATGAGGCGCTCAACGATATCGGCGCGTCCGGCACGCGCATCATAATCGTGCTGAACGACAATAAAATGTCTATATCCGAAAACGTGGGCGCCATCTCCGCGTATCTGGGAAAACTGCGCATGAACAAGCGCTATCGCGCATTGAAGACCACGTTCAAACGCGGGATAGACGGGATACCGCTTCTCGGTCCGACGCTAGTCAAGGCGGCGGATAAGGTCAAGCGTTTTCTCAAACGCCAGTTTATTACGAATAAGATGTTTGAGCAGCTGGGCATACGATATTTCGGAACGTTCGACGGGCATAACATCGCGGAGACGGTGGAAATGCTTTCCGAGCTCAAGCATTCCGACGGACCTGTCTTGCTGCATCTCATAACCAACAAGGGCAACGGGCTTTACGAAGCCGAACGCGACCCCGAAAAATATCACGGAGTGGAAGGATCGCACGACAACATACGCAAGTTTTCCGCCGTGGTAAGCTCAAAATTGCGTGAAATGGCCGCCCGCGACGATAAAGTCGTTGCCGTAAGCGCGGCAATGTTGTCGGGAACGGGGTTGTCCGAAATGCACGCGGAGTACCCGGATAGGTGCTTCGACGTCGGTATCGCGGAAGAGCATGCCGTGGCGATGTGCGCGGGCATGGCCGCCGCCGGGCTGAAACCGTATTTTGCCGTGTATTCGACCTTTCTGCAACGCGGATACGATCAGCTTATACACGACGTGTGCCTTAACGATCTACCTGTCAGATTTCTTATAGACCGCGCGGGCGTCGTGGGTGCGGACGGAGCGACGCACCAAGGCGTTTTCGATCTCTCTTACCTCGGAATGATACCCAACATGACGATAATGGCGCCGATGGGCGGCAAAGAGCTGGAGGCCATGCTCGAATGGTCGCTCACTTTTGACGGACCTCTCGCCATACGTTACCCGAAGGGCTATGCGGACGACAGGGACCCCGGAAAGATAGAACTGGGAAAGTGGCAGGTGATACGCGACGAAGGCTCCCTGGTTACCGTCCTTGCGGTCGGAGAGCGTATGGCACGAGTGGCATGGCTGAGCGATTGCGATATCGTAAACGCCAGGTTCGTCAAACCTCTCGATACCGCCATGCTGGATGAGCTTGCCGCGCGCGGCGTGCTCGTGGTCACGATGGAAGACAACATGCTTAGAGGCGGCTTCGGCGAAAGCGTGCGCGCGTATTATGCGGAGCGCGGTATCGCCTGCGACGTGCGTTGCATGGGCTACGGCGATGCATTTCGCGAAGAGTTGTCCGTGGGCGTGGCTATGGAAGAAGCGGGCCTGACCACGGAAAAGTTGGACGAGATCATACAAGAACGCCGATTGTCGCAAAAAAACTCTTGAATATTTATCCGAACTGTTGTATAATCATAGTATGCTCGTAGGTATCTACACAAATAAAGACAGGGACGAGAAGCTTAAGTACACCCGAAGGCTTATTGACGCGCTGGACAGTTGCGGATTGGACCGCGCTCTCCATGACAGCGTACGCATCAAAGGCGTAAAGAGCTTTGGTGACGACTGCTCGCCCCGACCTGACGTCATCGTCGTATTGGGCGGGGACGGATCCATACTGTCCGCCGTCGCTTTTGCGGCAGTGAACGATATTCCCATACTGGGCGTGAATACGGGAAACGTCGGATTCTTGTCTTCGTGTGGAGCCGAGCAGATCGAGGAGTGCGCGGAGCGTCTGAAACGCGGAGATTATACGGTGGCGACCCGTTCCATGGTCTGTACCGATATCGGCGGAAAACGTAGTTACGCGTTGAACGATATAGTTTTCTGCCGCGGCAACATCGGAAAAACGGTGCGTTTTACTGTGCGAGTGAACGGCGCCGTCCTCGGCAGATTCAAAGCCGACGGGTGCATCGTCAGCACGCCCACGGGCTCGACAGCATACGCGCTTTCTTCGGGCGGACCAATAATCGATCCCAGCGTAAGATGTATCTTACTGGTGCCCGTATGCTGCCATCACATGTCCATGAAGCCCGTCGTCGTGGACGAGAACGAGATAGTGGAAATAGTGGCGGATGAGCCCGCCTGCGTCGTTGTGGACGGCAGGGTGGAGAGCGAAACCGAGCTCGGTATAACTGTATCGAAAGCACCCATATCGACTAAGTTCGTGGTTCTGGAAAAAATGGATTTTTATGTCCGCATACATGACCGTCTGGGCGGTAATATCGGAGAGAGGTGAAAATGGCACGTAACGCAAGACAGATGAAGATCCTCGAGCTGATCTCGGACAGCCCGATCGAAACGCAGGAAGACCTTGCCGCTCGCCTTATGGAAGCGGGTTTTTCCGTTACTCAAGCCACCATTTCGCGCGATATCAAAGAACTCGGATTGGTCAAGATAAACGACAAGGGGCGCCAGCGGTACGCAAAGGAGAACGGCGGAAACAAGCATCTTTCCTCCAATATGGCGAATATATACCGCAATGCGGTGCTGTCCATTACGTCCGCGCAAAACCTGGTCGTCCTCAAAACGGTGCCGGGCGGTGCGTCGAGTGTCGGCATGAATATAGACCGTCTCGAAGATCCCGGCATTCTGGGCTGCGTAGCCGGCGACGATACGCTTCTCGTGATAGCGGCGACGGTGGAATCGGCAAACGAGATCGCGGGACGTCTCAGGGAGTTGTTGTGACATGTTGCGGCGAATCACGATAAAAAATCTTGCGCTTATCGCGGACGCCGAACTGGAATTCTCCGATAAGCTGAATATCCTGAGCGGCGAAACGGGCGCCGGCAAATCCATAATCGTGGACGCCCTGATGTTGCTCATGGGCGGAAAATACGATAAAACGATGCTCAGCTACGGTACCGATCAAGGCTACGTGGAGGGCGTTTTTTCGTTTGCGGAAGGGGAGGCTGACGCTGCTCTCGAACAGGCCGGGCTCGAACCCGATACGGAGATGATAGTGCGTCGTCGCTTTACTGCAGACGGAAAGAACGATATTCGCGTGAACGGACGTTCGTGTACCGCCAAAATGCTGAAAGGACTGATGTCGCATTTCGTGGATATTTGCGGCCAGAACGAGTACCAGGTGCTCGCCGAGAAGAAAGAGCATATCGCCATTCTGGACGCCTTCGCGCATGCTGAGCTTGCGCCTGTTCTCGATAAAATGTCGACAACTTACGCGGAATATACATCTTTACGCAAACGTATGTCTGACATAGGCGATGCCGGAAGGCGACTTAGCAGGATAGACTTGCTGTCCTTCCAGATAGACGAGATAGAAAAGGCCAACGTCGCACGCGACGAAGAGGACGAACTGTTGGCTTTCCGCAGCCGCGCGGCAAATTCTGAACGGATAAAGATCGCTTTGGGCGGCGCGTCCGATGCGCTTTCGGGGGACAACGGAAGTCGTGACGGGGTCTATGAAGCAGTACGTCAGCTTGCGTCCGTTGCGGCGCTTTCCCCGGAATACGCGGAGCTCAAAGAACGGTTGGATACGCTGTCTATCGAACTCGACGACATCGCGGATAGCATAGGCGCGCTGGAAGAAGAAGTCGATTTTGACGAATCCGATCTGGAAAATGCGGAAACGCGGTTGCGACTGCTGAGAAATCTCAAGAGCAAATACGGCGATCTCAATGCGTTGCCTGAAAAGCTGACCAAGCTTCGCGCCGAATTGGACGTTCTGCAGAACAGCGACGAGGAGTATGAACGTCTTTGCTCCTTGTCTGAAAAGTGTCTGGATGCATTATACGATCTGTCCGTAAAAGCTTCGGACATACGCCGCAAACGTGCGCGTGAGCTGGCTGCAGACGTCAAACGTGAGCTGGGCTCGCTCGGTATGCCCAACGCGGAATTTACCGTCGCTTTTACGGATATTCCGACTCGCGCCGAGGCTGCCGAAAAGGTAACTCCGCGCGGAATGGACGACGTGGAGTTCATGTTGTCACCAAATATAGGACAGCCGTTGCTTCCGCTTTTGAAAATCATTTCGGGCGGTGAGATGTCCAGATTCATGCTTGCGTTAAAAGTCATATCGAGCCGATACGCCAATGTTGGAACGATGATATTCGATGAAATAGACACCGGCATAAGCGGGAAGATAGGCCAGGAAGTCGCTAAAAAACTTGCCGATATTTCAAGAAACAGTCAGGTATTATGCGTGACGCACCTCGCTCAGATCGCTTCTATGGCGGATACTCAATATTATATAGAGAAAAATACGGACGGAGTCACCACGAATACAAGTGTGCGCTTGCTCGACAGACAAGGAATGATAGACGAGATCTGCCGACTTTCGGGCGCTCGCGACGTAAGCGCCTCTGCGCTAAAGTCTGCGGAAGAGCTTAAAGCATGGAGCGATGATTATAAAAAGAACATAAAAAAATGAGCATTTTGTCGTCGTGGTCGTAAAGCGCCATGCGCCAGGATCGTTTTTATGTATGTTACGATCTTGTATGATTTTGTGTATAAGTTTGATCTTTCTGAAAAAAACGGTCGGTAATACCGACCGCTTTTTTCATGCAAACAAAGACCCGTTATGGCTTCGATCCGATAATGCCGCATTGTTGAGATGGCCAAATACATGAAAGAGTAAAAACTCCTGATGTGTTGGGAATTGATAACGCGCGGGTTTGTTTCGGCATGCGCGAGCTCTGTTTTGGTGACATGATGCTCGTACATGATCGGCACTTAGGGTGCAAAAATCGAAGCAGCATATCTCGTACTGTATATGTATAAGCCGTGCCTTTGCATGAAACTGTTTCTAAGTGATGGAATGCACGTAATAAAAATTTAGGCAAAATTTATAAATTATTCTGATATTTGTCCGGAATACATTCTATTGGGCTGAAATGCATCCATACATCAATTAACTTATGGCTCGGCAAGTTTTAACGGACGAGGTAAAATTTACCGTAATTGCCGACATTTATTTCAAACTTGCATATTTGCATATAGAGTCATGACAATGGAAAACTACTGTTATGAAAAAGTCGTTGTCTAGTCTGATGCTCGTGGCGATAGCTCTTTGCGTGGCTGTCTTACCTGAAACGACGGTCGCAGGTGCGGGCGCTGTCGAACAAACTTACGAGGTATATATCGGTGGATTCCCGGTCGGAATAGACCTTTACAGCGAAGGCCCCATCGTCAGCGAAGTGACGGACGACTTATCTCCGGACGGGGAAGTAATGGTGGGCGACGTGATAAAATCCATAAACGGGGTGGCTGTACATAGTCGCACCGATATCAACTCTGTGCTCATCAGTATGCCCGAAGCTTCGGTTAGGATCTCGCTCGTCAGAAATAATGAAAGATTGGACCTGACGATACAGCCGCAAACTGACGCATACACATCGCGTCTGAAATTGGGCTTTCATACCAAAGACGGAGTAAGTGGGCTGGGTACATTAACTTGTGTGACCGATGAGGGAAAGTTCTATTCTCTCGGTCATCCCATATCGGACACAGATTGCACGTCGCGTTTTGAATGTCGCGACGGATATATATATGAATGCGGGATCACGGGGATCAAACGCCCTTCGGGCGGGAAACCCGGGCGATTGGTCGGGCGATATTCGGGCAAACGAACGGCGATCGGGCGGGTGGCAAGAAATTCCGATTTCGGTTTGATCGGAGAATATCTGGGCGATATGCTCAAGACCAAAGTGCAGGTCATGCCGCGCGGCGAAGTATACCCGGGCAAGGCCCAGATAGTAACGACAATAGGCTCCTCGGCTCAGATATATGACATTGAGATAGTAAAGGCTTCCAGGCAAAATCGACCGCAGGAAAAAGGTCTGGTGATAAAATTGACTGACGAGGAGCTTTTGTCAAAGACTTCTGGAATATTGCAGGGGATGAGCGGCAGCCCGATACTTCAAAACGGAAAGATGGTGGGGGCGGTGACTCACGTTTTCACCAATGACGCACGTCGCGGATACGGAGCGTATATGGACTGGATATTATCGGCATAACCATACTATGACAGAAATAGTAATAATGATTTATTTCATATATTTGTAGTTATCATTTTCTGTCGAAAAAAGTCATAGTATATTTATGTGAACGGCAATAATGAAATAAGATATCGGATCACGACTTTGACGGACGGGCTGACGGATTTTGTGCACAAGCACAAGAAGAGCATCGTTTTGTTTTGTCTGCTGCTTGTCGTCGGGCTGACGATAGGAGTCATTTCCGCCACGAAACCCATAGACGCGCAAGAGGCATTCGCCGCACACAATGCATCCGTTTATTCTTTCATCGAAAACGCAGGGTATCTAGCTTACGTTTTTTCTTCCTTGTTCCTTATAGTCGCCGTGTTGTTCGTATCTGCGTTCGTAGGAAGATTTTCATATTCATTTATAATTACGGGCGTCGTGGCCGTCGTATTCGGATATTTCCAGGGAGGAACTGTAACTTACATAATACGCATATACGGGGTCATCGGCGTGCCCTTCGTTATTGTATATTCCGTAATGACGGTCCTTATCGACATTGTGATCTTCGGGTTCTTCGCGCTTCTTTCTTTCTATGCTTACGACGCCAGAAAATATGGTTGCAGGCAGCCGTTTTTAAAAACTCTAGTCAACGCGGCTTACTGTCTCGTGCTGGTGTCGATCGTATTCATCCCGAGGTATCTTCTTTTGATAATCATGTCGTTTTTTCTGTAAATATATAGTTCGTCATACATAATACAGAGAGTTTTTACACAAAATCCCATCGTGGAGGATGTGTATATGAAAAATCCCAAACGTTCGGTATTTATAGTGTGTTTGTGCGCGGTGTTTGCCGTTTTTGCGGGAAGCTCCGTGTTTGTGACCGCATATGCCGACAATGTGCGGCCCGATCAAACGATCGAAATAGAGGCTCCTTCGGCCATACTAATGGATGCAGACACGGGCACCGTTGTATTCGATAAGAATTCGACCGAGCACCGTCCCGTGGCGAGCATGGTCAAGATAATGACTTTGTTGCTTACATTCGAAGCGGTGGACAGTGGCGAACTGTCGTTGGACGAGGACGTTACCGTAAGCGAAAATGCTTCATCCATGGGCGGAAGTCAGGCGTTTCTCGATCCGCACTGCGAATACAAAGCTGAGGAGCTGATCAAGGCCGCGATAGTGGCTTCCGCTAACGACGCATGCGTGGCGCTTGCGGAAAGACAGGCCGGCTCGGTGGAAGGCTTTGTCGGTATGATGAATGCCAAGGCAAAAGAGCTGGGAATGAACGATACCAATTTCGTGAACTGCACCGGATTGCCTGCGCCTGAGCAGTATTGCTGCGCGCACGACGCCGCGATAATGTTCTCCGAACTGATAAAGCACGATAAATACTTCGATTATTCGGGTATATACACCTATGACATAGTGCATCCGTCCGGAAGGACCACGATGCTTACCAACACCAATAAACTCATAAAGTATTACGAGGGATGCGACGGCGGAAAAACTGGGTTCACCAACGAGGCCATGTATTGTCTGTCGGCCACGGCAAAAAGAGGGGATACCCGCTTGATATGCGTGGTCACCGGGGCGGCATCGTCCAAAGCGCGCAACGCCGAAATATGCAAACTGTTCGATATCGGATTTGCCAATTATCAAACGACGCAGGTCATATTCAAAGGTATTCCGCTTGACATGGTATACGAAATGCCTGAGTCAAAGGAAAAAAAGACGGGCGTCGCACCCGCGGCGGACGGATATGTGTTTACGAAGCGAGGTGACGTCGGGAACGTCGAATACGAAACATCTTTCGAGGAAGTCACGGCGTTGCCGTTGCCTGCGGGCAGTCGCGTTGGCAGTATAAAAGCGATAGTGAACGGAGAGGTAAAAGCGGAATGCGACCTGGTAACGACTTCCAATCTTAACGAACGGACTTTCGGGGATATTTTCGGAGAATTTGCGGAAAATTGGTAAGGGAAAGTTAAATATACGGTCAAATGCTTGACATAACCGTCGGTTTGCGTTACAATACCTGTACATTCCCGAATATGCGGGACAAGTAGGAAGGGATAAACGTTCGGATAAGAGAGCGCTCTCGCGGCTGAGAGGAGCGCACGCGCGGCCTGACCGAAACCACCTTGCCAGGGAGCCACGAAGAGGGTATGCTCTCCGCAAATGAGACCGCTCAGGCGGTGAAACGGGGTGGAACCGCGATCTGACTAATCGTCCCCGGGCTGATCGCCCGGGGCTTATTTTTTACACATTACCGAATATCGTTCGATGACGTCGGACGATGTGGGAGGAAGAAATGCAGTTGACATTGAAAGACGGATCTCCTATCGAGGTCGAGAAGGGTACGAAGCTCATCGATATCGCACGTTCGATAAGTGAGGGGCTTGCCCGTGCGGCGCTCATCGCGCGTTATAACGGAAAACTTACCGAGCTCGGAACGGCGGCGGAGGAAGAGGGTACTCTGGAATTCCTGACGTTCAAGGATGAGGAGGGTCGCAACGCCTATCGCCATACTTGTTCGCATATCCTTGCTCAGGCGGTAAAGAATCTGTATCCCGATGCCAAGCTGGCCATCGGACCCGCGATCAAGAACGGGTTCTATTACGATTTCGATCTGCCTTCGTCCATAACCATGGAGGATCTGCCTCGCATCGAAAAGGAAATGGAGGCCATAATCAAGGCCGACCTGCCCATCGTACGCACGGTCGTGACCCGCAAACAGGCTGTCACCAAAATGCGCGGATTCGATGAGATATATAAGCTCCAGCTCATCGAGGATCTGCCTCGCGGCTCGGAGATAACGCTGTACTCGCAGGGCAATTTCGTCGATCTGTGCGCGGGACCGCATCTTATGAGCACCGGTCGCATCAAGAGCTTCAAGCTCACTCAGATAACGGGCGCATATTGGAAGGGCAATGAGCAGAACAAGATGCTTACGCGTATATACGGTACGGCCTTCGAGAAGAAATCCGATCTGACCGATTATCTCCAGGCGCTTGAGGACGCAAAGAAACGCGACCATAACAAGATAGGCCGTGAACTCGGTATTTTCATGACGGATGAACTCGTCGGACAGGGTCTGCCTCTTCTCATGCCCAAGGGCGCAAAAGTCATGCAGATACTCCAGCGTTTTGTGGAGGACGAGGAGGAGCGTCGCGGCTATATGCTGACCAAGACGCCTCTTATGGCAAAGAGCGATCTTTACAAGGTGTCCGGCCACTGGGAGCACTATAAGGAAGGTATGTTCGTGCTCGGTGACGAGGCGATGGACGACGAGGTGTTCGCGCTTCGCCCCATGACCTGCCCGTTCCAGTATCTTATTTATAAGAACGGCATAAAGAGCTATCGCGACCTGCCTTGCCGTTACAACGAAACGTCCACGCTGTTCCGCAACGAGAGCAGCGGCGAGATGCACGGTCTGACGCGCGTGCGTCAGTTCACGCTTTCGGACGCGCATATCATGTGCACGCCCGAGCAGGTGGAAGACGAGTTCAAAAACATCCTCGATCTCATACACTACATCGAAAAATGCCTGGGCATCACCGACGAGATAACCTATCGTTTCTCCAAGTGGGATCCGAAAAAGAAGTCCAAGTATATAAATAACCCCAAAGCCTGGACGGAAACGCAGGCTCTCATGAAGCGCATACTCGACGACATCGGCCTCGACTACGTCGAAGCGGACGGCGAGGCGGCGTTCTACGGTCCCAAGCTCGACCTTCAGACGACCAACGTCTGGGGCAAAGAGGATACGCTCATCACCATACAGATCGACTTCGGTCTTGCTGAGCGCTTCGATATGACTTACGTCGACGAAGACGGGACCAAGAAACGTCCCATGATAATCCATCGTTCTTCCATAGGTAGTTACGAGCGCACGCTCGCCATGCTTATCGAAAAATACGCGGGCGCGTTCCCGCTGTGGATGGCTCCCGTGCAGGTCAAGGTCATGGCGCTTACCGACAGGACCGCGGACGTTTGCAAGGACATCACCGCAAAGCTCCGCGCAAGCGGCGTGCGCGCGGAGAGCGACCTGCGCAGCGAAAAGATCGGTTTCAAGATAAGAGAGGCCCAGCTTGAAAAAGTGCCTTATATGCTCATCATAGGCGACAAGGACGTGGAAGCAGGTGTGGTATCCGTCCGCTCCCGCAAGTACGGAGACCTCGGTACGATGACATACGAGGAATTCCTCAATAAGGTCAAAACGGAGACCGAGACGTTCTCTCTGGACAATTGATGACGTTATGAAAAGATAAAAGGCGACCCTTTCGGGCCGCCTCTTTTGTCACCGTCAATAAAGATACGGCAATGGATCTTCCACGTTATCGCGGCGCAGTCGAATAGCTGCCGCGCATGGGTCAAACGAGCAGCCGTCAGAGAGCAAAAACACGGTCAGACATCAAAAAACATCCGAACAAATTTAAGAACAAGTGCAAAAACGATTGACATGCTCTTGCGGATAATATATAATAGATAGGTCGAAAGCAGATACGGATCTCGCCGTTCGGGTAACGTCTCGGAACGGTTCGCGACAAAGTTTATACTTTTGTTTGACGATCATGAGCGTGATATCTGTTTTCACGCTCATTATTTTTTTCGGAGGACACGATTATCATTAAACAACCGGAAGTCGAAATCAATCACAAGATCCGCGATCGTGAGATACGTCTTATCGGCGAGAACGGCGAACAGCTCGGTATAATGAGCGCGGACGCCGCAAATCGTATCGCGGACGAAAAAAATCTCGACCTCGTCAAGATCAGCCCGCAGGCTACTCCGCCCGTATGCAAACTTATGGACTACAGCAAATATAAGTTTGAAAAGTCCAAGAAGGACAAAGAGGCGAAAAAAAATCAGCGACAGAACGAGATCAAGAAAATTTGGCTTTCCATGACGATCGATACTCACGACCTCGAGACCAAGGCGCGTGCCGCGGCTAAATTCCTCGAAACGGGGAACAAGGTCGAAGTTTCCATCCGAATGAAAGGCCGTCAGCAGGCTCACGCGAAACTGGGCGTGGGCGTCATGCATGACTTCTATACCTTAGTGGAAAACGTCAGCGTTATCGAGCGCGCGCCCGTAACCGAAGGCCGCAACATACTCATGATCCTGGCGCCTAACAAAAAACAATAAAAATAACTTTACGGAGGACATAACTTCAATGCCTAAAATGAAGAGCCATAGCGGCGCGAAGAAACGTTTCCGCGTCAGCAAGAACGGCAAGGTAAAGCGTAATTTCCAGAACAAGAACCACATTCTTACCAAAAAAGACAGCAAGAGAAAAATGAGGCTTCGTCAGGGTACTTACCTCGCATCCGCAGAGGAGTCCAAGACGGTCAAGACGATGCTTCAGGGCAGGAGGTAATTAAGATATGAGAATCAAGAGAAGCGTCAACGCACTTAAAAAGCGCAGAAAGATATTCAGACTTTCCAAGGGTTACTTCGGTTCCAAGTCCCGCTCTTATCGCATCGCTCGCGAAGCGGTCATGAAGTCTCAGATGTACGCCTTCGTCGGCCGTCGTCGCAAGAAGAGAGATTTCCGCAGACTGTGGATCGCCAGGATCAACGCCGCGGCGCGCCTCAACGGTATGTCGTACAGCAAGTTCATGCACGGCCTTAAGGCGAGCGGTATCGATCTTAACAGAAAGGTCCTTGCCGATATCGCAGTGACGGACGCCGCCACCTTCGCAAAGCTTGCGGAGAAAGCCAAAGCCGCGAAATAACAATAAAAAACAGAAGCTGCGATACGCTTCTGTTTTTGGTTTATGAAATGATCATTACTTCCCGCGACAATAAAACGGTGGCGCTCGTACGTAAACTTGCCCAAAAGAAGTACAGGGAAGAATACGGACTGTTCGTCGCCGAAGGCTTGCGCACCGTTTCGGACATAACGGCTTTTGCGCCCGAGCTGGTCGATCAGGTGCTCGTCACGACCGCACGCGCGTCCGCATTTCCGGATGCGGTGGTCGTGGACGACCGCGTTTTCGAAAGCATGAGCGACACCATGCACTCGCAGGGCGTGCTGGCCGTTTTGCGTATACCCGAGCTTCGACCACGCGACAACGGCTACGCGCTTTTTCTGGACGGGGTGCGAGATCCCGGCAACGTGGGTACGCTCATAAGAACGGCGTGCGCCGCAGGATACGGCGACGTTTATCTCAAGAACTGTGCGGACGCGTATTCGGGCAAAGTCGTACGCAGTACGATGTCTGCCATAGTAAAGGTAGGCATACATGACGCGCACGTCGGAACCGTCGACGCGTTGCGTTCGGGCGGCTACACCGTCATCGGCGCGGACATGGACGGGCGCGATATATACGGCATCGCAGCGAACGCGTATGACAAAGTATGCGTGGTCGTGGGCGGTGAGGCAAACGGTATCAGCGAGGAGATCCGATCGAAATGCGACGATATGATATCCATTCCTATGGAAGGCGATATCGAGTCGCTCAATGCCGCGGTAAGCGGCGCATTGATGATGTATCAACTGAAATTCAATAAGATCAATAAGTGAGGTAACTAATATGTCGGGACATTCCAAATGGCACAATATCCAGCAGGCAAAAGGTAAAGCAGACGCCGCAAGAGGCAAGATCTTTACGAAGATAGGACGAGAGATAGCGGTAGCAGTCAAAGCCGGAGGCCCTGACCCGAACTCCAACGCCGCACTTCGCGCGGTCATAGATAAGGCCAAAGCCAACAACATGCCCAAAGACAACATCACTCGCAGCATCCAGAAGGCGAGCGGCGAGCTGGGCAATATCAACTACGAAAGCATCGTATATGAGGGCTACGGCACCAACGGCATCGCCGTTATAGTGGAAGCGCTCACGGACAATAAAAACAGAACAGGCGGAGAAGTTCGTCACATCTTCGATCGCTCGGGCGGAAGCCTCGGGACGACCGGATGCGTGTCTTACAATTTCGACACCAAAGGCGTGATCGAGATCGAGAAAAAGGCAGGCATGGATGACGACGAGATGATGATGCTCGCGCTTGACGCCGGAGCGGACGATTTCGATGTCACGGACGATAACACATATGAGGTGCTTACGTCTGTCGATAAGTTTGCGACGGTGCGTGACGCACTCGTGGCCGCGGGTATCGAGTATCTTTCCGCCGAGATAGAGCGTCTTCCCAAGAACACCGTGCATCTCGATGCCGAGTCGCGCGACAAGCTGCTCAAGATGTTGGACGCGTTCGAGGACAACGACGACGTACAGAACGTTTACCATAACGCGGAGTACGACGAGGACTAATTCACGTTCGGAGGAGCGAAAATGAAAACGGTCGAAGAAACTTGCAGGCTGGCGAAAGAAAACGTGGCGTATCCGTCGCTGCTTTCGTCGGAAGACAAGAACAAGATGCTGCGTGTGATCGCCGACGCGCTCGTCGCCGGAGCGGATAAGATACTCGGCGCGAACGAAAAGGACATAGCGGCGGGGAAGGATCTCCCTCCGCATATGATCGACCGCCTTCGCCTTACGCGCGCGCGCATCGACGGTATCGCCGACGGGATCCGTACGCTTATCGAATTGCCAGATCCCATCGGTGTGGTGACTGAGAGCTGGACCAACCATGCCGGACTCCATATCAGCCGCGTGACTGTGCCTATCGGCGTAGTCGGTATAATATACGAAGCAAGGCCCAATGTTACGTGTGACGTAGTAGGTATTTGCATCAAAACCGGCAATGCCGTAGTACTGCGCGGAAGTAAAGACGCGTACACTACCAACTCCGCCATAGTTGATGTGATACGCGAGGCGCTGGAAAACAACGGTTTCAAGTCGGGATTTATCCAGCTCATCGAAGACACGACGCGCGAGGGTTCGGAAAAACTCATGCGCATGGACGAGTATCTCGACGTGCTTATTCCGCGCGGCTCTGCGTCGCTCATTCAGACCGTCAAGAAAAATTCCTCCGTTCCCGTGATAGAAACGGGCGCGGGCAATTGTCACATATATGTCGAAAAGACAGCCGATCTCGATATGGCGACTCGCGTACTTATCAACGGAAAGACTCAGCGTCCCAGCGTGTGCAACGCCTTGGAAAGCATGCTCATCGATCGCGATATAGTGAGCAAAGCTTTGCCCGTGCTTTATGCGGCGCTTAAAGAAAAAGGCGTGACGGTGCACGGCTGTGTGGAATCGTTGGCCGTTTGTCCTGATATGGTGCCCGCGACCGATGCGGATTACGGAAAAGAATATCTCGGGTATGAGATATCTTGCAAGGTCGTGTCGGGCGTCGACGAAGCGATAGCTCATATAAATAAATACAGTACGCATCACAGCGAGACCATAATCTCCGCTGATGACGCTGTTGCCGATAAGTTTCTTAAGGAAGTGGACAGCGCGTGCGTATATCACAATGCTTCGACGCGCTTTACAGACGGATTTGAGTTCGGCTTCGGCGCGGAAATGGGCATCTCCACCCAGAAGCTCCATGCACGCGGACCCATCGGCCCGCAGCAGCTTACCAGCTATAAATACCGCATAGTCGGTGAAGGGCAGATAAGAGAATAATGAAATCGTGGGACGATCTGAAGGAAACGGCAGGCCTTGGAAAGAGCGTCGACTCGGATGATTCGATCGACGGCGTTCTTCCGCCTGTCGATGACGACGGCGCGAATAAGAGTAAAACTCCTCGCGCCGTTTCTTCTGCTTCCAAACCTGTAAAAAAGACTGAAAAGGCAAAAGAAGGGAACGAAAAGCGATCATCCGGATCATCTGCAAAGGGTATACACGACGGACACCGCGAGCGTATGAGGCGCAGACACGAACTTGATCCCGATATGACGACTTTTGCTCCGCATGAGGCGCTGGAATATCTGTTGTTCAATTCGGTGTACAGGCGTAACACCAATAACATCGCGCACGACCTTATCGCGCGGTTCGGTTCGCTCGCAAATGTATTTGACGCTTCGTTCGATTCTTTAAGGCGCGCCGGATTGAGTGAATCGAGCATATCCCAGATCAAGCAGGTACTGCCGCTTGCAAACATGTACAATCTGGAAAAACACGAACGAGCACGCGCGCTCGGAAGTTCGTATGATATCGCAGATCACTTCCACACGTTCTTCATGAACAAAAGCACGGAATGCGTTTACGCCGCATTGCTCAATGCCGGCAACAAACCGATCACGACCATAAATGTGGGAAAGGGCGATAACACCAGCGTACAGATCGATGTGTTTGGATTACTTAGCGCAGCCAAGGATAAACACGCGGTAAAAGTCGTGCTTATGCATAATCATCCGGGCGGTATAATGATCCCGTCAAAGGCAGACCTCATAAGCACGGGCAATATCATGGTGCAGCTTGCTTCCGTAAGTTCGATGCTTACGGACCACATAATCTTCGGCCCGAACGGCAGCTACTTCAGCTTTTACCAGAACGGACTGGTCGATATGCTGGTAGAACGTTGCCGATTGTTTCTCGGTATCAATGTCCGTTCTCCCTCCGAACGCAGCGGCGATCGCGTATCGTACGTAGGTTCGGGCAAGTTGCTCAGCTATGAATCCGTTTCTGCGTTGGAAGAAAAGATAAACGCGAGCGAAGACTTTATCGTCGACATGGATGAGGTGGTGAAGAGGCTCAATGCCGATCCAGTCATAAGCAAAGTTAGAGATTAACGGATAATGCAGGAATAAGTCAGATATTATGTTTCACATAGTATGGGAAAGGATCCTTTTTGATCATAAAAAGGGTCCTTTTTTTATACGTATTATACGTTAAGTTGCTGAAACGCTACGTCCGATCATGCCGGCGGCAAAAGTAAACGATAACACAGCTCAAAAAAATAGATCCGATAAAATTCGAAAAATTATCGGATCTGAGTCAAGCCATTGCGGGCAAAATTCCATAGATAGATAGAGTTATTTGCTTATCGCAAATAGACAAGATATTCCATGCGGATATTTTATACCATGCCTGTCCTATGCATAAAAAATAGGTGGCTGTTTAGATGGACGAACGTATTAGTCCGACGACTTTGCCTATCACCTTAATGTCCTTGGAAATGATCGGCTCGTAAGACTCGTTTTCGGGTTGCAGTCTTATGGCATTTTCTTCGTGGTAAAAACGTTTTACGGTGGCTTCACCGTCCAGCATGGCGACGACTATATCTCCGTTTCGGGCGTCTTCCTGCTTGTTAACTGCTATAAGATCACCGTTCAGGATGCCTGCGTTTTTCATACTGTCGCCTTGAACTCGAAGAAGGAACAGGGAATCGCCCGAAAAGATCGAATCGGGTAATTCCAGCGTATCGGTTATGTTTTCAATGGCGGTTATGGGCAGACCTGCAGCGACTTTACCGACCAAAGGCAACGATCTGACGGCATGAGAGCTTCGGCGCGCGGACAAAGATATTGTGCGGTTTTGGTTCTTTGTGCCCGATCTTTTAAGAAGCTCCGCTTTTTCCAGCTTTTCAAGATGATAAAATACCGTGGATGTGGATTTGATACCCACATCGCGCGCGATCTCGCGGACAGAAGGCGGATATCCGTTTTCTTCACTGAACTCCGCTATGTAGTCGTAAACTTTTTTGGTCGTGCCTCTGATATCTTTGTTCTTCATTCGGTATTCCTCGGTCGGTACGTGCCGACTGCCATCATTATAAGTATATTATCGCAAAAAAATCAGATTTTGTCAACCAAATGTTCTAATTTTTATCGCCGTTCTGATCGTTATCTTCATATATCGTGGTTACTCTGGCCGCTTTACGCTTGTTCTCTTCGCTCAGTTGCGCGTAATGTTTCTTTGTCGTGTTTACGTCAGAGTGTCCGAGCACGTCTGCCACAACGTAGATGTCTTCGGTCGCGCGATATAGATTGGTCGCATATGTACTGCGTAATTTGTGCGGGGTGATCTTTTTCAATGGCGCGGCATAATGTGCGTATTTCTTTACGAGCTTTTCCACGGAACGCACGCCGATGCGCGTACCGAAACGCGAGTAGAACAACGCGTCCGGATCTTTAATACTTGCTGCGTAAGACGTATCTTCGCGCATCTGGCGATCGTGATCGGCAAGGTAGGCGAGAAGCGCGTCTTTCGATTCTTTGGGTAGGTACAAAATGCTTTTGTTTCCGCCTTTGCGCGTCACGGTGAAGGAGTCGTTGTCAAAATCGATATCTTTTCTATCCAGTCCCACGAGTTCACTGACACGTATCCCGGTACCGAGAAACAAATATAAAATCGCAATGTCTCTGGGGCGAGTTTCTTGCAAAGCGGCGCGTTCTTTGTCTGACAACATTTCGCCGTTTTCCACGAGGTCGATAAGCTTTTTGACTTCGTTCGTTTCCAGACGTATTATAGGCTTGTCGTGTATCTTCGGCATGTCGATCTTGAGCGTAACGTTAGTCTCGATCATGTCCTTTTTGTAAAGATATTTATACATAGAACGAAGCGACGCAAGTTTGCGCTCCTTGGCTCGGTCGCCGCATGCGTATTTTTTGCCGTTCGATCTGTAATTGGACAAGCTGTCCAAATATCGCTCGATATCAAATGCTTTGAGCTCTTCGATATCTTTCAGCGTAATCGTGTCCGTAGTCTTGTCACGATATTTGTATTTTGCGAGATAATTCAAAAATACGCGTATGTCCAAGGCGTAATTCAGCCTTGTGAGTACGGACGTACGAGAGGAGATACCTATAATGAACTGTCCGACAAATTCGGGCAGATCTGCAAGTACTTTATCTAATTTGGCGAGATTTTTCTCGTCTCTTTCTGTAAAATACGAACCCATTTCGATGAAAATTATATCAGAATATGATCGCTTTGTCAATATTACGCAGACGGCATCCGTCAGCTAGCTATCGGTCATTGCCAAGCCACGGCATTTCCGACATTCTGAATTATAGCGATGGGTAAAAGCGAGCCGGAGCGTAAAACGTTTTTATCATTATTATTATGACAGACATAGATCAGAAATTTGTATGATAAGTGTCAAGCAGTGAAATGAACATAACGGCAAGCGCTTGATAGAATTTTCATATGGCAAATGAAAATTTTCATTAAGCCATAAAAAATTTTGCTCATATACGGTCAAGCTTGTATGATAAAATATTTTTTTGATTGATATGTAAGATTCGTCAGCTGATAATTAGAATTTTAATAACAAATAAAAATATCCGATATACATATGAAAATATAAAACCCGATAAGCGTGAGGGTTGTAAATCCCCTAAATACGCGAAAAAACGCTTATTTTTCGTAAAAGCTGACTTTTGCGAACATGTGATATATTGTCACCTGCCCGTTTTTTTAGGGCGCATCGTGTAATCTTCTATGAAACCGGTTGTTATCTTCTACTGCGCACAATGCTCTTTAGCTCGGAGAGAGGACGCCAAAATAGTGTGCTGTTTCTGTTTTTTTATGTGTGCTTGCCGTTTTTTTATGATTTAAAAAGAAGAGGGCCCCTATTTGATATGATTTTTTGCGTGACGTCCCGCCCTTTCAAAAATATTTGTATGCTGCGAGATCGAGAGATAAAGGCAGAAATTTTTTATCGCATTTTTCTTGGTATTGGATCGTCGATTTGTATCTTTTGTGACTTACAAGCATTCTTTACCGTGGCATCGATGCGTTCTGTTTAGTCCGATCGAATTTTTTGCGTTACCTGCCCCGTTTGTCCGATCGTCTGTTTTATGACCGTCGATCGTTTAGCTAAGTTTTTTTCGCGTAAAATTTTATAAATAAAATTTTATTATCGGCGAATGGGCACGCATGGTTTTTGTCATTTTGTAAGAACAGATCACACAAAATTTAATTGATATTATTTAATCGATATTTATATCTTATTAAAAACTTGCTGTCGCGCATCGGATGGCTCAGTCGATCGTTAATGCTTGAAACGGCGTTTAGTCTGATATTTTATGTAAATTTTATCCAATGGCGTTTTAAATTTGCCACAGCTAATCGCGGTGTCGTAAAATCCGTCTGAGCGTAAAATCATAGCCAAACCTGCGTTTCCGAAATACTAAGTTTGTTGACAATATAGCTTTATAGCTTTGTCGCTATCCGCAGTGCAATCAGTTTGATTTTTTGCGATTTGCAAAAAACTCTTGCGCCCGTGCTTCATCTGAGGTAGTCGGTCACGAAAGACAGCTTTTTTAATTTCGTGCGGAGTTTCTTATATTCGGGTATCACGCGTTCGACCGATGCCCAGAATTCTTTGGAGTGATCGAGGTGCACGGTATGGCATAATTCATGTACCGCGACGTATACGGCCAAGGAAGGATCTATGAGTATAAGACGCCAGTTAAGAAGTATCTTGCCGTTTTTAGCGCAACTTCCCCATTTGCCTGCCGCGTTGGTAAGCCCGAATTCCGTATATCGATAGCCTGTACGCGCGGCTTGTATGTCCAACAGTTCATGTAAAGCCGTTTCTGCAATACGCATATACGCTCGTTTAAGCTGGCTCGCGGCTTCTTTTCGGGTAATTCCCCTAGGTATACGCAAAAGATCGGGCTCGAGCTTAATGCGTTTTAGCTTATCGTCGGCATATGCCGGCATGCGCACGCCGTGCATATAAAAAGCGGCCATATCCATGAGTCCGGGCATCATTTTTTCACAAACAGCGTTATATTCCGCGATCTTCTCGTTTATCCAGTTTTCGTTTGCGCGAACGAAACGCTCTATCGCGGCAGTTCCCGACGCCGAATTTTTGTACCTGCTTGGTGCCGTGACGTATGGTCGACCGCCCTTTATCCGCAGCCTCGGATAACGACTGTTGGTATACCTTATTTCGTAATCCATGTGTCGATTATACGCGAAACGTAGCGCATTGTCAAATATAAGGGCGGCGGAAAAAACTCATTTATTATTGACATCAATTGCTATGTGTGATATAATGTAAACAATATGATGAATTCCATACACAGCGATATGATTCGTGGTCATATCGATACCATTATTCTCAGCATCCTTCAGGAAGGCGACAGATACGGGTACGATATCATCAGCGAGATCGAAAAGAAAAGCGGCGGCGAGTATGCTATAAAGCAACCGACGCTTTACAGCTGTCTTAAAAGATTGGAATCTCAGGGGTTCATATACAAATATTGGGGTACCGAGACCAACGGCGGCAGACGCACATATTATTCCCTTACGGAAATGGGCAAAGAGCTTTTCCGCAAGAATCAGGACGAATGGCGTTATTCTCGTTTGGTCATCGATAAACTGATATCCACGCCTGAGGAGCTGGAAACAGAAGTTCTTGCGGACAAACCCTCCCCTGCCACCGATGAAGATGCCGCAGAGGAAGTTGCGTCTTCCGACGATAAAGCCGTCGATGAGACCGTTTCCGAGTCTACCGAGGAAACGACCGAGACAGAGGAAGTCGTGGCGGATGAGGAGCAGAACGAGCAGAACGAAGAGCAAGTTTCGTCTGAAGATACTGACGCCGTTACCGTTACGGCCACTGCGTACGACAGCGACGAGCAACTCCAAAAAGAATATGCCGAAACTCTGGCTGTCGCCGAGAAAGACGAGCTGCTTGCGGAGTCCGGCGTGCGATCGGACGAGGTCGCTACGGCGGTTTCAGGTTACAGCTATGCCGACAGGCTTACGCAGGATGCCGATCAACGTCAGACCGAGCCTGAATCGGAACCGGTGGAATCCACTTACTTTGCAGACAATACGGAATCGTATGATGAAGAAGAGGAAGAGGACGAGGCCGACGAAGAGATCACCGAGGATGAAGACGACGTCGTTGCGGGCGAAGTAGAGATCGATGAGGACAACTACCCCGATAAAGCGTTCTACAACGACGACGATTTCAGTAGCAAGGAAAAGGAAGTCGAAGAAGAGGTCCCGGATGAACGTCCCGCAGTAGCGGAAAAACGCACGATATTCAAGCGTTACGATGATGCCGACATATCGGAAGAGACCGACAGGCAGATAATCGTCGGACGCGAATACAGGGGCGTTATCAAGCGTCTGCTCCACAGCGACATTGACGAAGACAATTATTACATAAAGATCAAGCGTCAGTCCGAAGAACCCGAACTCGAGAACGAGGAGCCTATCCCCGTCGTGGGCGAGCCTATCGGAAGGACGTCCGTCAGCGAGTCTTCCACCGTACAGTCGGAGCTTTACGAAAGTTCTGCTACGCGTGAGCTTGCGGATGACAATGCCAACTTTGACGATCTGCTGGTGTCGGGCCGAAGCATGGGCGACGAGATACGCATACGCACCCATAGCAGAGAGGTCGACAAAGAGTACAACTCACTGTATCATTATTACTCCAACAAACTGACGCTCTTCAAGTACGGCATAATATTCGGATTGATGATACTCGAGATACTGATCCCCTATCTGATCATCAAGTTCGGAGTGGGTATGGACGTGATATACGGCGAGCTTCCCTTCCTGATCCTGTTCACGTTGGGAGCGGCGTCATTGCCTGTTTATTCGGTAATAGCATACGTGCTCGATCCGTATAAACGCAAACGCTACGATTTCGATCTGCGTACTTCCCTTCTTTATCGCTTCGGCATAATGCTTCTGGTGCTCATACTTATATACGCCGCAAACGTCGTGCTTTACATGGATATATCCTTTGACGCGGACTACCTGTTCAGCCTGATAACCCCGGCGTTGATGAGTACGAACATTCCCGTTTCGGCACTACTGTTCAAAGCGTTGTATGATACCAAAAATTTCGGCGCAGAATAATAAGGCATACCAAAGATAAAACAAAGGCTCGGGCTTTATGGCTCGGGCCTTTGTCGTGTTATTACATATCTGTTATTTATATATCTGTATATATCTGTCAGCTTTTATGACTGAAAGCAAACGTCATTCCGCTTGTGCCTCAGGTCTATTTACGCGTTTACGGACGAGTTAAGAGCTTACGATCCAAGCGCGTTCAGACAACGTTCGAGCGCTATGCGCGTATGTTCGTACGTGATGCCGCCCTGAACGTACAGCGAATATGGCGGTCTGACGGGCGCGTCCGCGCTCAATTCTATGGACGAACCCTGTACGAAGGTCCCCGCCGCCATGATGACCTGATCGTTGTAACCGGGCATGTCCCAGGGCTCGGGTGTGGCGAATCCGTCCACGGGAGACGCCGCCTGTACGGCTTGACAGAACGCGATCATTTTATCCTTATCGCCGAAGTCGATGACGCGTACGATGTCCCCCGTTTCGTCGTCTGCGGACGGAAACACTCCGTATCCGAGTGATCCGAGTACGGCGGCAACGAGCAACCCGCCTTTGCGCGCCTGCGCGACTATGTGCGACGCCATGAAAAGTCCTTGATAGAAATTTCGATACGTGTGTTCGTACGAGCCCACTTCCGCGCCTATGCCGGGTGCGGTAAGACGCATCGCGGCAAGATCGACCAGCGCTTTTTTACCTGCGATGTATCCGCCCGTGGGTGCCATTGCGCCACCTGGATTTTTAATGAGCGAGCCCACTATCAGATCCGCGCCGACTTCAGACGGTTCGGTCGTCTCCACGAACTCGCCGTAACAATTGTCTACGATAACGGGCGCATCGGTATACTTTTTTGCGAGGTCGATCATTTCGGCTATCTCGCTTACGGAAAACGCTTTGCGGCGTTCGTAACCGGGACTACGCTGTATGTACAGTGCGGCGTATTTATTGGCGGACAGACGCTCCGCGATCTCTTCTTTGTTCGGGCGACCGTCGACGAGCGGCACATATTCAAAACTTATGCCAAAGTCAGCCAAAGAGCCTGTCCCGACGCTTTCTATGACGCTTTGGAGCGTGTCATAAGGACGCCCCGTGAGCACGAGTACTATATTGCCAGGGCGCAATACCCCGAAAAGCGCGCACGCCAGCGTATGCGTCCCTGACGCAAAGTGCGGAGAAACGAGCGCCGATTCCGTTCTGAATATCGTCGCGAACAGCTCACCGAGCTTGTCGCGTGCATCGTCGCCGTATCCGTAGCCGTTTGATGGCATGAAATGCCTGGACGATACCCTGCATTCCGTGAATGCGTCCAACACTTTTGCCTGGTTTGCAAGAGCTATCGAGTCTATTGCTTTGAATTTGTCCTTGTATTTTTCTTCCGCCGCAGCTATAAGGTCGGAAACGTTCATTTGTTTATAAACTCCTTTATCGCACGATCGGCTTCCGCCATCTCCCAGTTCCGCGCGTATATTTTATTGTCCCATCGTATCCATCGGAAAAACGTCTGTTGTTTTTTTATGAGTCCGTGGTACGCGACCCGCATGCTTTCTTCTATGTCGCATCTCGGCATGTGCGAGTTCAACCCCGTCAGACACTGCTTATACCCGACCGATCCCATGCACGGAAAATTGCGGTAAGGCAACAATCGTTCGACCTCTTCCATAAGTCCCGCGTCCATCATCGCCGATATGCGGCGAGCGGCTTTTTCATCCAGCTTTTCTCTGTCTGCATCCATTACCACGAAAAGCGCGTCGTACATGTCGCGCCCGGCGGGTTGCTCGTTCATATCGCGATCGGGCGCGAGCAGGCGTTCGAGCTTTCGCTCTATGCGCGGCATGTCGTTTGCCGAAAGCGACGTTTCGGGGTCGAGCTTTTTCAACAGCATGTACAGAAAGCCCTTGCCGTTACGTTCTTCCATGAGCTTGAGCTGGCGTCTGAGCATCGGATCGGGTTTCGCTTTGCCGCAGTCATAGCCGTGAATAAGCGCGTTTATATAAAACCCCGTGCCACCGACGACTACGGGCAGTTTGCCGCGCGAGATTATGTCCGTAATAACTTTTTTAGCGCGTTCCGCGAAATCCATGACCGTAAACGTTTCATACGGGTCTATTATGTCTATCATATGATGCGGAACGCCGCGCATCTCGTCTTTCGTTATCTTTCCCGAGCCGATGTCCAGCCCGCGGTATATCTGTACGGAATCGGCGCTGACCACTTCTCCGCCGCATTCCAGTGCAATATCCACGGCTTTGTCCGATTTCCCCACGCAGGTCGGCCCACCGATGACGATTATTTTTTCCAGCTCCGCGTTTTTCATACTATCCGTTTGAACCATTTTTCGATCTCGCTGCGCTTGATCCTTATGGCAAGAGGACGGCCGTGCGGACAAAACAGGTCGATCTTCTTTTCCTTTATGTCTGCTATCAGATGATCTATTTCATCGTCCGTCAGGTCGGTGTTTCCTTTTACGGCGGCTTTGCACGCACGTTGCATAAGCTCTTCTTTCAAAAAAGCGCTTTTTCCCAAGCGGCCGCGTTTGAGAAGCTCCACGAGCAGAGCGACGAAGTCTTTAAGTTTTATATCGCTGAGTATGAGAGGGACGGCGGACAGCGAAAACGAATTTCCCGATAAACGATTGACGGAGAATCCCAAAGCCGACAAGTCGGACATGTTTTCTTCGATAAGCGCTGCCTCGCGAGCATCTACGTCGAAGATATACGGAATGAGCAGATCCTGGACCGTATTACTTCCGCCAGATACGGCAGCCGAAAATTCGTCGTAGAGTATTTTTTCGTGAGCGGCGTGCTGATCGATCATTATCGCGTCGTCACCGATCTCGAACAAGAGGTACGTTTCGAACAACTTTCCACGATACGCGCCTTTATTAAGCGACGAGTAAAAATCATCCTCTTTTTTGATGCCGCTCTTATCGGCTATTATGTCGTGGAAAAGTTCGTATTGATGAGCTTTGGGCATCGGCTGAGGCGTCACGGATATGCCCGTTTCGGCGGGCGTCGGCTGTCTGAGCACGGACGTATCACCGAAAAGCGGATTGCTTTTCGGGTATGCGGAATCCGCCGCATACCGCTTCGCAGGCATCGCGCCGTGGTCGACCGTTTCGGCAGTTGCATTCGTTTCATGACGCTCGGGGTCGGTCACGACTTCGTTCGCGTTTTGTTTATTCTCGGCAATGCGATTGCCGTCGTCTTCTTTTTGAGTTGCGGAGTCAGGCACGTTCAGCTCGATCGGCTTCGGTTGCGCGACTGCATGCGTGAGCGCTTCCGCTATCGCGCCCGAAAGCATGCGGCGTATGCGATCGATGTTGACGAATTTGACTTCCATCTTGCTCGGATGGACGTTTATGTCCACCATATCCTCGGGAATTTCGATGAATATGACATATGCCGGGTACTGGCGTTTCATCAGGTAATCCGAAAAGCAGTTGTAGACCCAGAACGATATATCGGAATTCTGTACGTAACGACCGTTTACGATAAGCGTCTGATATGAACGGTTGTGCCTGGAAAACGCGGGTTTGTTTACGTATCCGAACAATGTTATGTCAGGCGATGTACTATGGATATATTCCGTTTCTTTTAAGAAATTAGCTCCATAAACGGCATAAAGCGCTTGTTTCAGATCGGTGCCGTCGGTGGCGTACACCACTTTTCCGTTTACGATATAGGTTACCGATATGGTGAAATTGGCGATCATGAGACGTTGCATGAGAGAGGTTATCTCCCCCTCTTCGCTCCTGTCCGGTCGGAGAAACTTCAGCCTTGCGGGAACGTTCGCGAAAAGATCGTCCACAGTCACCGAAGTGCCTTTGGGCGCGCCTTTGCTTCCGAATGAAAGTTCCTTGCCGTTTTCGATTATCAGTTCTCCGCCCAGATCGTCTTCCGCTCGGCGGGATACCATTGTCACTTTCGCGACGGATGCTATGCTGGGAAGCGCTTCCCCTCTGAACCCCAGAGTTCCGATCGCGTCGAGATCCTTGAGCTCGTGTATCTTGCTGGTGGCGTGCGGCAGGAACGCCGTGCGCAGATCGTCGTTGGCAATGCCGCAGCCGTCGTCCGTGACTCGTATATGCTTACCGCCGCGCGCGATCTCGACGGTTATGTTTTTCGCTCCGCTGTCTATGCTGTTTTCGAAGATCTCTTTGACGACGGATGCCGGACGTTCGACCACCTCTCCCGCCGCGATACGATTGTATACGGAACTGTCAAGAACGTTTATGATTCCCATACTCAGTTATCTGCCTCCGCTTTTTCTTTAAGGTCGCTCAGGATCTCATATGCAGCGCGCGGCGATATGCCGTCCAGGTCCGTTTCCCGAAGGATCTTGATGATCTCGGCCGATTTGTCTGCGGAGAACATGGATACCTGCGTGTACGGCGCGGACTCTCGGCGCGCGATGTTGAGCTTTTCCAATTGTTTGAGCAGTTCCTTCGCGCGTACGAGCACTTCGGACGGCAGTCCGGACAACCCGGCGACTTCGATACCGAAGCTGCGGTTCGCGCTGCCGCGCATTACTTTATGCATGAACACTATGCTGCCCGCCAGTTCTTTAACGGTCATCTTACAGTTTTTCACGCCGTCTATCACGCCCTCAAGGTCGGTCAGCTCGTGATAATGCGTGGAAAACATGACCTTGGCTTTGAAATGCGACGAAAGATATTCCACGATGGCCCAGGCGATGCTCAGTCCGTCGTAAGTAGCCGTTCCGCGGCCCACTTCGTCCAGCAATATAAGGCTGTTGTCGGTGGCGTTTTCGAGTATGGACGAGACCTCGCTCATTTCCACCATGAACGTGCTGCGCCCCGTGTGCAGGTCGTCGCTCGCTCCCACTCTCGTGAATATCCTGTCGGTAAGCGCGATCTCTGCGCTATCGGCAGGGACGTAAAATCCCATGTGCGCAAGTATCACGATAAGCGCGATCTGGCGCATATACACGCTTTTGCCCGCCATGTTCGGGCCGGTGATTATCATTATCCGACTGTCACTGTCGTTCAGATACGTATCGTTCGGTACGAAATTGCCGTCGCAAGTGCGCTCGACGACCGCGTGGCGGCCTTCCTTGATCTTTATTTCGTGTATGTCTTCGCCGATCACCGGCCTGTGATATTTATATTTTGCGGCAACCAGCGACGCGCATACGAGAACGTCGAGATGCGCGACGGCGGCAGACACGGAAAGCAATCTGTCCGTCATGGCGGACAGTCGCTTGATGAGTGCGGCGTACAGCTCGGTTTCGAGCGCGAGCGCGCGTTCCTCCGCGTGCAGGACCTTGTCCTCCACTTCTTTGAGCTCTTCCGTTATATATCTTTCCGCGTTCGCTACCGTCTGTTTTCTGACGTACTCGTAAGGCACCAGCGCCGATTGCGATTTCGGTACCTCTATGTAATATCCGAACACGCTGTTGAATCCCACTCGCAGGTTTTTGATGCCCGTGCGCTGTTTCTGTTCTGCCTCGATGGCGGCTAGCAGACTTTTGGAATCTTTGGAAATGGAACGATAAGAATCCAGATCGGCGTTGTAACCGTTGCGGAATATGCCGCCGTCCTTTATGTTGGCGGGCGCTTCCTCGGACAACGCGCCGCGCAGTTCGTCTGCCACGTCTTTAAGGTCGTCCATGGACATATACAGTTTATGAAGTATTTCCGAACCGCAATCCGCGAGCAATGACTTTATCTCGGGCAACTCCTCCAAAGACGCGAGCAGTGTCAGGCACATTTTGGGCGTTATGCTGCCATAGGAAAGCTTTGCGGAAAGTCGTTCGATATCGAATATGCGCGAAAGGTGTTTACTGAGTTCCCCGCGCAAGATGCCGTTTTCCGTAAGCTCCCCCACGCCGTCCAGCCTGGCGTTTATCACACGCGCGTCTTTGCTGGGAGCTGCCAACCATTTCGTAAGCAGGCGCGCGCCCATACCCGTGGAGGTCATGTTTATGGTCTTGTAAAGAGAACCCTGCTTTTTACCGTCCGACGATTCCAGCAGCTCGAGCGTCTTTATGGCATTGCTGTCCAGCGCCATAACGTCGCCTTCGCTTTCAGGCGTTCTTATATATCCGAGATCGCGTTTCTGGGTCTGACGGACGTAGCGCAAAAGCGCGCCGCACGCACGTACGCACACATCGTCTTCTTTGAGTATGTTGGCGGCGTCCTTGCACATCTTGGGAATGATGTCGCGCGCGGTAGTCAAATCGTACTCGCTTTTGTCCATGACCTCGAAAGGTCGCACCGTGCCGTACTTGACGACGGAAAGATCGCGGCTCTCCGCTTTCATCACGGGGTCGCATATTATTTCGGCGGGCATTACTCTGGAGATCAGATCGTTTAGACGGAGCGCTATCTGTGCGTCGATGGTGGCGCGGTTGAACTCGCCGGTGGAGATGTCCGCCCAGCATACGCCCACCTTGTCGCCTTCTTTGCAGAGCGACATGAGATAGTTGTTCTTATCCGCTTCGAGCAGCTCGTTTTCCATTACGGTGCCGGGCGTCACCACGCGCACGACTTCGCGTTCGGCCAGACCTTTTTTCGGAATGGAAAGCTGCTCGCATATCGCGACCTTGTAGCCTTTTTCCACCAGCTTGGCTACGTACCCGTCCACGGCGTGATACGGCACTCCGCACATGGGAGCGCGTTCTTCCAACCCGCAGTTTTTACCCGTGAGGACCAGCTCGAGTTCTTTGCTCGCAGTCACGGCATCCTCGAAAAACATTTCGTAAAAGTCCCCCAGCCTGAACATGAGCAGGCAATCGGGATTCTTCTCCTTGGTCTCGAGGTATTGTTTCATCATCGGTGAAAGCGCCATCTTATCACTTCCTTATCATCTTTCCGTAAAGTTTGCTGTTTTTGGTCCCCGTGACTTCCACGGTCACCCATTCGTTGTAAAGGTCCGAGCCTTCGGAGTCGAAGACTATGACGCGATCTTCCTGCGTCTTTCCCGTGACCATGCTTCCGCGACTGTCGCAAAGTACTTCGTAAGTCTTCCCCACGCACTCTTTCGCCAGCTCGGACGCTATGCGTTTCTGCTCTCCGATCAGTCTGGTTATGCGTTCTTTTTTGACCTCTTCGGGGATCTGTCCGTCCATTTCCGCGGCGGGAGTTCCGCTGCGTTTGGAGTACAGGAACATGAAAAGATTGTTGTAACGCACCCGCCTCACTATGTCCAGCGTCTGCTCGAAATCCTCTTCCGTTTCCGTGGGAAATCCGACTATGATGTCGCTGGAAAGTCCCGCGTTCGGTATCTGTTCGCGTATCAGATCTATCGTGGCGAGATATCCCGCGCGGTCGTATTTTCTGTTCATTTCACGCAATATCCTGTCGCTTCCCGACTGCAGCGGCAGATGGATATAATCGGCAAGCACGGGCGAACGCCCTATCAGACGTATTACGTCGGGCGACAGGTCTTTGGGATGGGACGTCATGAATTTGATCCAGAACTTTCCGTCCAGTCCCGAGAGCTCGCTGAGCAGCGCGTAAAAGTCATGACCGTCGGCATCGCGATAGGAATTGACGTTCTGTCCGAGCAGCGTTATCTCCTTCGCTCCGTCCGACAACAGCGAGCGCACTTCGTTCACGACGTCGGTCATGCGGCGGCTGCGTTCGCGGCCTTTGACGTACGGAACGATGCAGTACGTGCAGAAGTTGTCGCAACCGTACATTATGTTTACGAAGCGATTGACGTTTTCCGTGCGGACGGCTTCGTTTACGCCGTCGGGAACGGCATCGTCCACGTCCAGGTCGAGTATGAAACGTTCGCCCGCCTCGATCCGTGACACCATATCGGGCAGACTGCGGAGTTTGTACGTTCCCGTGATGATGTCGACAAAAGGACAGCGCTTATGCACTGCCTCTGCCGTTTCTTTTTTCTGCGTCATGCAGCCGCAAACGGCAACGATGACGGAGGGATCTTCAGATTTGATCTTTTTTATCTTGCCAAGGTTGCCGAGCACGCGCGTTTCCGCGCCTTCACGCACGCAGCAGGTGTTCAGGACTATGATATCTGCGGAAGCCGCATCTGCCGCGGCGGTAACGCCCTTCGCCGCGAACGCCGCGCACAGCTTTTCGCTTTCATGTACGTTCATCTGGCAGCCGTAAGTTTGTATGTATACTTTTTTCACACGGTAATTATAACAAAATACGCCGATTTAGGCAAGCAAAGAGGACGTTTTGCGTCGGTTTCGGTTTAATTATTTATCGAGGTCTCATACTAAAACAAGTGGATAAGATAAGAACAGTGTTACGTGCGGGCGTGGCCATAACGCTCGCGGTCGTTATAGGCGGTGCCGCCGTTATATACGTCGTTACCGACCCGTCGTCTTCGTTTGCAAAAGAGAGCTGGGACTCTTCCCCGCTCGTAGCCATAAACGAGGGCGTTCGGCTGTATGATAAAAACGGCGCGTTCATGTGCAAAGTCAACAGCAACGGCTACGGCAAAGCGGACATATCGGATTTGGCCGATCACACGAAACAGGCGTTCATAGCCGTGGAAGACGCGCGGTTTTATGAACACGGAGCCGTGGACGTCAGACGCATGGCGGCGGCGCTTATCAAAGACATCTCTACGTTGAGCGCCAAAGAAGGCGCGTCCACCATCACGCAACAGCTCGCGAAAAACACCTATCTGTCGCCCGAAAAGACCATAACGCGCAAGCTTAAAGAGCTGCGCATCGCGCGCGCGATCGAGCAACGTTACGACAAGGACGAGATACTCGAAATGTATCTGAACAGCCTGTACTTCGGCAGTAATATTTACGGCATCGAAACGGCGTCACATCGCTTTTTCGATAAGCGCGCGGCCGATCTCACGCTGGACGAGAGCGCGGCACTTGCCGCGGTGATAAACAACCCCGGGCGTTATGACCCGTTCGCTCATCCCGACGCGGCGGAAGCCCGCAAACGGCTGGTACTGTCCCGAATGGAAAAATGCGGATACATCACGGCCGAAGAACGCGAAGCCGCGTCGCGACCCACCGAGTATATCTATTCGAGATACAACAACAAGTATTTCGTTGACCTGTCTTTGCGCGACGCCAAGCACGGCGACGTCGATACAATGTACGATGCCGAAACGCAGATGGCCCTCGAACGCGCACTGACGGATGTGTCTTCCTCGTATTCGGGCGAATATACAGCCGCCGCGCTCGTGCTGGACGTTGCGACCGGAGCTCCCGTCGCGGCCGCATCCAATACTTATACCGATCTTTCCGAAGAACGCCGTTCTCCCGGCAGCACGATAAAACCGCTCGTGTGTTACGTGCCCGCGCTGGAGCGCGGCATCGTATCGCCCGTTACGCCCATACTTGACGCACGCACGAACTTCGGCGGATACGTGCCGAAAAACTATAAAGACGAGTATTACGGCTGGACGACTACGACTGAATGCGTGGCGCGCTCTCTCAATATCCCCGCTATAAAGCTTTTGGACATGGTGGGCACTGAGAACGCAAAAAAGGTCGCCTCGGGTATGGGGCTGACCTTTTCGGAAAGCGACAACGGTCTGGCTCTTGCGCTGGGCGGAATGACGCTCGGCGCCACTCTGCGCGAGCTGGCGGAAGCCTACCGCGTGATAGCCGCGGGCGGTTGCGACATCATAGGCGAAGACACCGCTTATCTGATGACGTCCATGCTGGTCGAATGCGCGGAGCGCGGCACGGCCAAGATATTGAGCGGTTGCGGTGTCGCGGCCAAGACGGGGACTGTAGGCAGCCCCGACGGCGATACGGACGCATATTGCATTGCATACAACCCTAAATACGTCGTAGCGGTGCGAGTAAGCGGAAACAAGCTGCCCGAGGGTATCACGGGCGGTACTATGCCTGCCGAGGTATGCCGAAAAATGATGGAACGCTCCGAGCCGGGCTGCGGAGCGTTCACTCGTCCGAAGACGATAGTATCTATTGAAATAGATGCGCGCGAGCTGAACGATCGCCATAGAGTGACGGTGGCCGCGCCCGATACCCTGCCGAAAGACCGTATCGCCGCGGAGTTCAGCATATACCATATGCCGGACAAGCCCGAAGGCTCCGATCTACCTTTCGGGGACTACGAAAACTTCAAGATCGTGGACGGCTTCGTCGATTAGCTCGTCATAGTTCTCGATCTTGCGTTCATTATCTTCCGCCCTGCGAATGGTGGGTTTCGTGACGGGACTGTCCGGAAGAAAGACCGTGCAGCAATCCTCAAAAGGCTGGATCGACACGTCGTACGTGCCTATCTTTTTTGACATCTCGATTATGTCTATCTTATCGAATCCGATGAGCGGACGGAACACGGGAAGATGCTTGATGACGGAGTTGGTCACGGTTATGCTCTCCATGGTCTGGCTTGCAACCTGACCGAGATCTTCGCCGTTGATTATGCACTGTAATCCCCTGGCTTCAGCCACGCGCTCGGCTATACGCATCATGGCGCGCCTCACGAGCGTTATCATGTAATTGGATTCGGCGTATTTGTGTATCGATTCCTGGACTTTGGTAAACGGCACGACTAGCACTTCCATGCGTCCTGTGTAATCGGAAAGCAGGCGCGCCAGCTCGATGACCTTATCGCGTGCCTCAAGGCTGGTATACGGATACGACCAGAAATGGAGCGCCGTGAGTTTCAGCCCGCGCTTTGCCATCATATACGACGACACAGGACTGTCTATTCCTCCCGAAAGCAACGTAAGCCCTCTTCCCGCGCTGCCGACGGGCATGCCGCCCGCACCGGGAATATTGGCGGAATACACGTAGGCGACGTTCTGCTCTCTGACGTCCACGTACACGGTATGCTCGGGATCGTGCAGATCCACTTCGAGCTTGCCGCCGCGAAACTCCAGCAATGCTCCGCCCACTTCGGCAGCAAGGCTTACCGAAGTATACGGCAATCGCTTGTCGGCTCTATTGACCGTAACGCGGAAAGTCCCTTCGGTCGGGCATATCTTTTCCGCGGCTTTTATTATGTCGGCCATATCCGCGGTGGTACGCACCGCGCGGCTGAGCGAGAATATACCGAAAACTTTACACAACGCGTTTATGATACGGTTTTCGTCCTTGGGCGCATACCCCGAGACCACGTATCTTCCGTATACGAATTCTTCCGTGCAGTCCATACCGCGTAGCTTTTCGCGAATGTTCTGTTTGAGCAGGTTCTCGAAAAAGCCTCGGTTCTTGCCCTTGAGGTGTATCTCGCTGTATCTTATTATAATGACGTTATCCATTTACGATCGTCCTTCTGAGTTTTTCCGCGCATGTCGCTATGACGGATGCGGCATAATCCGCGTCTTCTTTGGTTGTATCCGGGCAAAAACTTATACGTATGCTCCCGCCCGCGTAGCGCTTGTCCACGCCCATGGCTTCCAGTACGCGATTGGTGCGTATGTGCGACGAGCATGCGGATCCGAGTCCTATCAACACGCCCTGCTCCTCCGCCATGTGCGCTAGCACTTCTCCGCGAAGATGCTCGAACGACACTGACAGTACGTATCCCGATCCGTTTTCGTCGCCGTTTATCACTGCGTACGGCAGTTCGGAAAAACGACGCACGAAGATGCCCCGCAACGCGTGAGCGTCGAACCGCGCGGCTTTTTCGGCGTATTCCTTTGCCGCTTGTGCAAAGCCTGTTATGCCGGCGACGTTTTCCGTGCCCGAGCGTCTGCCGTTCTGCTGACCGCCGCCGGCCATGAACGGTTGCATATTGAAGCCTTTACGGATATACATTGCGCCCACGCCTTTGTATCCGCCCACTTTATGCGCCGACACGCTGTAAAGATCGACGCCCGCGGCGTGAATGTCGATCGGTATCTTACAGAAAGCCTGAACTCCGTCCGAATGGAATACCGCGCGCGGTGCTTTTTGTTTTACCGCGGAACATAGCTCGGAAATGTCGTTGATCGCGCCCGTTTCGTTCGAGCAGTGTATGACGGATACGAAAGCCGTGTCTTTGTTCACGGCATCCATGAACGCATCGACATCCATGCTACCTGACGCATTGAGCGGAACAAATCGAACATCCATCCCTCTGCTCTTTAAGCGCAACGCGCATTCGTAGCCGGACGAATGTTCGCCCGCACTGACGACCACGTTGCCTTTTTTGTTCTTTATGCCGCATTCAAACGCCGCATTGTTGCTTTCAGTGGCACAGGACGTAAAAACGATCTCCGACCTGTCCGCGCCGAGCAGTTCCGCGATCGTTTCCGCCGCGCCGTCGATGTCTTTACGAACGGACAACGCTTCCGCATAACCCGCCGACGGATTGAAAAATCTTTCCCTGCCGTATTCCACCGCGCAGGCTATCGCGCGTTCCGAAACGCGCGTCGTCGCGGCATTGTCAAGATATATCATTCGGCACCTCACGAAACGTATTCGTCGCTCTCGCGGAATTCTTTGACGAAGTCAAGGAAACGGTCTTCCGTTATGGCCGCGCGTATGCGGTTCATAAGATGCGCGAGATACGTGATGTTATGCAATGAAAGCATACGACCGCCCAGTATTTCGTCTGACATAATGAGGTGACGAAGATACGCTTTGGAAAAATTTCGGCAACAATAGCAATCGCAATCGGGATCGAGCGGAGAAAAGTCCTCCGTGTACTTTGCGTTGCGAACGTTTACCTTCCCCCTGGAAGTGAACGCAGTGCCGTTGCGGGCGGTACGCGTGGGCAGGACGCAGTCGAACATATCTATTCCTCGGAGCACGCCCTCGACCAGACAATCGGGACTACCCACTCCCATGAGATATCTCGGCATGTTTTCGGGCAGTTCGGGCCGCATCACGTCGAGTATGTGATACATTACATCCTTTTCCTCACCTACCGACAATCCGCCTATCGCGATACCGCACTCGGCATACTCCCGTGAGATACGCAACGATTCCAAACGAAGATCGTCGAACATATTGCCCTGAACTATGGGGAAAAGCATTTGAGTATCGTTTGTGTGATGAGCGCGGCAACGTTCCAGCCATTCGGCGGTGACTTTCATCGCGTCGCGGGCTTCCTCGTAAGTCACTCCGGCAGTGGTGCATACGTCGAACGCCATAATTATGTCCGCACCCAATGCGTGTTCGATATCCATCGCGCTTTCGGGTGAAATGTGCAGACGCGCGCCGTCTATGTGTGAATTGAAGTCCACGCCGTCCGGAGTTATCTTGCGCAACTTTGCGAGCGAAAAGACCTGAAAGCCGCCGCTGTCCGTAAGGATCGGCTTGTTCCAGCCCATGAATTTGTGCAATCCTCCCGCCTTTGCAATCACCGACTCCCCGGGGCGAAGATGAAGGTGGTAGGTGTTTGCGAGTATGATCTGCGCGCCCGAACGCTCCACTTCTTCCGGACTGAGCGATTTTACCGTCGCGCGCGTTCCGACAGGCATGAAAACGGGCGTCAGTATCTTCCCGTGAGGCGTGGTGAATTCGCCCACGCGGGCGCCGCTCTGTTTGCAAACGTGTAATGTCTTATATGAAAATTCCATTGATCTAATTAAAAGTACCGCGATGATATCGTGCGCAATCTGCGTGACTTTCTTTTACAGTATCAGCATGGCGTCGCCGAAACTGAAAAAACGATAGCGCTCTTTGACCGCTTCATTGTATACGCGTAACGTCTGCTCTCTTCCGCACAGCGCGGACACGAGCATTATCAGCGTGGATTCGGGCAAATGAAAGTTCGTGATGAGCGCGTCCACTGCTTTGAATCTGTACGGCGGATATATGAATATGCTCGTTTCGCCGTGTCCGGCCTCGAAGGTCCCGTCTTCTTTTGCTGCACTTTCCAGTACTCTGACAGACGTAGTACCCACGCTAACAATGCGTTTTTTCTGCATTTTTGCTTCGTTAAGCGCTTTTGCGGCTTCTTCCGTTATCTGCCAGTACTCGCTGTGCATCTTATGATCTTTGATGTCGTCCACCTGTACAGGACGGAAAGTTCCAAGCCCCACGTGAAGCAGTACATCGATCACCCCCACTCCCTTTGCCGTAAGTTTGTCCATGAGCTCGGGCGTAAAATGAAGGCCGGCGGTCGGCGCGGCGCAAGAGCCGTCGTATTTTGCATAGACCGTCTGGTATCTGGAGCCGTCTTTGAGCTTTTCGTGTATGTACGGCGGGAGTGGTGTCTGCCCCACCTCGGAAAGACGAGCTTCGAACGCGCCCTCGTATTCGAATCTGACGGTGCGCTCGCCCATCTCGCCTGCACCCGTGACGGTGCATGCAAGCGCGTCGCCGAAAGTGAACCGATAACCTATCTTCGCTTTTTTCGCCGGTTTGCACAGCGTTTTCCATTCGTTGAGGTCAAGCCGCTTATACAGCAAAAACTCCACTTTGGCGCCCGTTTCGTCCGATATACCGTATATCCTCGCGGGGATTACTTTCGTGTTGTTGCGTACGAGCACGTCATTCTCGCCCAGATACTCCGGAAGATCGTAAAAATGTTTGTGCGAGATGGTTTCCGTCTTTCTGTCGTATACGAGCAGTCGGGACGCGTCGCGCGGCTCGACGGGATGCTGCGCGATCAGTTCCTCGGGAAGATCGTAATAAAAGTCTGAAGTCTTCATGCTTTGGGGTCCTCCGGAACGGGCAGTCCGAGATGTTCGAACGCCTGCGGCATCGCGACGCGGCCGCGCGGCGTGCGCGCTACGAAACCGAGCTGTATCAGATAAGGCTCGATAACGTCCTCTATCGTCCCCGCGTCTTCGTTCGTCGCGGCGGCAAGCGTGTCTATGCCGACAGGGCGACCTTTGAATTTGACGGCGAGTGCTTCGAGCACTGCGCGGTCGTTTTCGTCCAGCCCCAGCTCATCCACGCCTATGCATGAGAGCGCTTTGTCCGTTATGTCCAGCGTTATCGTTCCGTCGCCAAGTACTTGTGCGAAGTCACGCACGCGCTTTATCATTCTGTTTGCGATACGCGGCGTGCCTCTTGAACGCTTTGCCAGCTCGATGCCGGCGTCTTCGTCTATGTGTACGCCGAGTATTCCCGCGCTGCGCTTGATGATGGTGAGCAGATCCTCCTGCGAGTACATCTCCAAACGGCATATCACGCCGAATCGGTCGCGCATGGGACCGGTGAGCATTCCGGTGCGCGTGGTCGCACCCACAAGCGTGAAGCGATTTATCGGAAGTTTTATCGTACGCGCTCCCGGACCTTTACCCTGCACGATGTCCAGAGTGAAGTCTTCCATGGCCGAATACAGAGCTTCTTCCACCGTCTTGTTCACGCGGTGTATCTCGTCGATGAACAGTACGTCGCCGGGTTCTATACCCGTCAATATCGATACTATGTCAAGCATGGAACTGAGCGCGGGACCGCTCACGACCTTGATGTCGGCGTCCATTTCGTTCGCTATGATGTGCGCAATGGTGGTCTTTCCCAATCCCGGCGGACCGTAGAGCAGAACGTGATCAAGACACTCCCCTCTTTGCTTGGCCGCATTTATGAACACTTCGAGGTTGTGCTTGACCTTACGCTGTCCGATGTAGTCGGCGAGCGTGCGCGGACGGAGCGTGAGATCGAGCTCGTCGTCCAGCGTTATCTTGGTGCTTGTAATAAATCTTTCTCCGTCCATTTTCAACCGCCGATCGCCTTATGCACGATCTGATTTACCGTCATAGATCCGTCGTAAACGTTGAGCACGTTCCGTTCCGCCACGTCGGGCTTGATGCCGAGCGCGATCAGCACGGAAACGGCCTCTTCCGCCTTTTCGTCCAGTTTCGTTTTCTTCGCGGGCGCAGGTGCCACGGAAGTGCCGGCAGGCACCTCGATCTTGTCTTTGAGCTCCATGACTATGCGCTCCGCGGTTTTTTTGCCCACGCCTTTGATGGAACATATCACGGCCGTGTTGCCCGCAGCTATTGCTCCCGCAAGCTCGCTGAGTGGTAAGCCGCCGAGTATGGCAAGCGCAAGTTTGGGTCCGACTCCGCTTATGTCGAGTAATTGAAGGAACAATGATTTTTCGTTCTGCGAGGAAAAGCCGTACAGACTCATCTCGTCTTCCTTTACGGAAAGATAAGTGCTGAACTTACGTTCGGAACCGATCTCGCATGACGCCGCGAGCGACGTCGTGACAAACAGCTCGTACCCCACTCCGCCCACGTCCACGACGACTGACGATGCGGTCTTTTCCGCGACGATGCCTTTTATATAAGCGTACATTTCCGACTACTTTACCTCTCTTCTGGTGGAACCCGACATGTTAGCATGACAAATAGCCGCAGCCAGCGCGTCCGCGGCGTCGTCGGGTTTGGGCGGCGCCGCAAGTTTGAGCGCCATCCGCACCATATATTGCACTTGTTGTTTCGTCGCTCTGCCGTTGCCCGTGAGCGCCTGTTTGATCTGCAACGGCGTGTATTCATACAGCCTTCCGCAACGCTTTATCGCGTTGAGGAGCATGACGCCGCGCGCGTGAGCGACTTTGATGCCCGTAGTGATGTTGGTATTGAAAAACAGTTCCTCAATGGACACGCAATCGGGCGAAAATTTGTCCATGATGGCGGTCATGGCCTCGTCTATCATCGCAAGCCGTACCGCTATGGTCTCGCTGGGAGGGGTCGTTATCACACCGTAGTCCATCACGCACAGACCCCTTTCCGATTTTTCGATCACGCCGTAGCCGATGGTGGCGTACCCCGGATCGAGTCCCAAAATTATCAAAACAGACTCCAAACAGTTGATTATTTATACGAAAAGTATTATATTTATAATATACTATAAAGGACTAAAAAGTCAAGTGATTGACTCAAAAGGAGCACCTATGAAAGAAAAGATCATCCTCGCTTACTCGGGCGGTCTGGACACCACGGCCATCATCCCGTGGCTCAAGGAAAACTTCGATTACGACGTAATCTGCGTGTGCGTCAACTGCGGTCAGGCCGATGAACTGGACGGACTGGAAGAGCGCGCACTGTCCACGGGCGCAAGCAAGCTGTATATCGAGAACGTCATAGACGAATTCTGTGACGACTATATCATGCCCTGCGTGAAAGCCGGGGCGGTCTATGAAAACAAATATCTGCTCGGCACCTCGATGGCGCGTCCCCTCATCGCAAAACGTCTTGTGGAGATCGCTCGCAAGGAAGGCGCCACCGCGATCTGCCACGGTGCTACCGGCAAAGGCAACGACCAGATCAGATTCGAGCTGGGCATCAAAGCGCTTGCGCCCGATCTTAAGATCATAGCCGCGTGGAGGAGCGATAAGTGGAACATGTCTTCCCGCCAGGAAGAGATCGACTACTGCCGCGCTCACGGCATACACCTTCCCTTCTCCGCCGATTCCTCTTACAGCCGCGACCGCAACATATGGCACATCAGCCACGAAGGTCTGGAGCTTGAGGATCCCGCTAACGAGCCCAACTACGGTCACCTGCTCGTCCTGGGCGTGACGCCTCAGCAGGCTCCCGACAAAGAAACGGAGATCACCATGACTTTCGAGAAGGGCGTTCCCAAGACCCTTAACGGCAAGAAGATGAAAGTCAGTGAGATAATAGCCGAGCTCAACAAACTGGGCGGCGCGAACGGCATCGGTATCGTCGATATCGTGGAGAACCGCGTCGTCGGCATGAAGTCCCGCGGCGTTTACGAGACCCCGGGCGGCACCATTCTCATGGCGGCTCACGAGCAGCTCGAAGAGCTTATCCTGGACAGAGAGACCATGGAGGCGAAGAAGAACGTCGGTAACAAACTCGCCCAGGTCGTTTATGAAGGCAAGTGGTTCACTCCCCTTCGCGAAGCCCTGTGCGCGTTCGTGGACGTCACGCAGGAATACGTCACCGGCGAAGTCAAGCTCAAGCTTTACAAGGGCAACATAATCAAGGCAGGCACCAAGTCCCCTTATTCCCTGTACAATGAATCTCTGGCATCCTTCACCACCGGTGAGCTTTACGATCACCACGACGCCGAAGGTTTCATAACGCTGTTCGGTCTGTCCAGCAAAGTCAGAGCGCTGACCATGCAGAAGGCGAAGGAGAGCAAGAAATAATATGAAGCTCTGGTCGGGAAGATTCGAGAGCGAAACGGATAAGGCAGCGGACAGCTTCAACAGTTCGCTGTCTTTCGATAAGCGTCTGTATCGCTGTGACATACGCGGGAGCATAGCGCATTGCACCATGCTCGGAGAATGCGGAATAATCCCCTCGTACGAGGCAAAGCTGATAGTCACGACGCTGGAAGGCATACTCGCGGACATAGATAACGGCGAAACGGAGATCAAAGACGCGGAGGATATCCATTCCTTTGTGGAAAACGAGCTGGTCGCGCGTATAGGCTCGGTCGGAAAGATGTTGCACACTGGCCGTTCGCGCAACGACCAGGTGGCGCTGGATACGCGTATGTATCTGCGCGAAGCCTGCACGGACATACTCGCGGGCATAAAGGCGCTCATCACCCGCCTTACCGACATCGCCGCAAAGCACACTGAGACCGTCATGCCCGCATTCACGCACTTGCAGAAAGCCCAGCCCACCACGCTGGCGCACCACTTCATGGCGTATGCCGAGATGTTTGCCCGTGACGCGCAGCGTTTCATGCAGGCGCGTGAACGCATAAACGTCATGCCTCTGGGCAGCGGAGCCTGCACTTCGACGTCCTACCCCATAGATCGCGAAATGGTCGCGAAGTTGTTGGACTTCCCCGCTGTCACCGCAAACTCCATGGACGCGGTTAGCGACAGGGATTTCGTCATCGACTTTATATCCGCGGCTTCCGTCACTATGATGCACCTTTCACGTTTCTCGGAAGAGATCATCATTTGGTCGTCGGATGAGTATAAATACGTGGAACTCAGCGATAAGTTCTCCACGGGTTCGAGCATCATGCCTCAGAAAAAGAACCCGGACATGAACGAGCTGCTTCGCGGAAAAACGGGTCGGGTATACGGCGATCTCATGAATATCCTTACGGTCATGAAAGGTCTGCCGCTTGCATACGACAAGGATATGCAGGAAGACAAGGAATGCGCGTTCGACGCATATGACACGCTCAAAGCTTGTCTCGGCGTTTTCACGGCATTGCTCGGCGACATGAAGATCAACTCGGATGTGCTCCGTAAGAGCACGGACGGCGGCTTTACGAGCGCCACGGAGTGCGCAGATTATCTTGTGGGAAGAGGTATCCCCTTCCGTGATGCGCATTCCATCATAGGCCAGCTCGTCGTATACTGCATCAAGCACGGCAAAACGTTGCAGACGCTTTCTCTCGAAGAATACAACAAGTTCGGCGAGTTCGATGAAAGCATATTCGACGTCATACGTCCGGAGCGCGCCATATCGCAGCGCAAAGCCACGGGCGGTCCCGCGCCGGAGGCAATGAAAAAAGAGATCGCGGCAATGCGCGAAAAACTCAAATAGATAAAGTAACGCCGATCCAAAACCACTGCGTTATGTAAAAATATCCGCTCGATAATGAAATGCACCCCAAAAGTTAGACAAACTTTAGGAGGTGCATTTTATTATGCAAAGGAAGAAACACAACACAAAATACTCGCCAGAGTT